>FLNX01003311.1_pt1 | contig 71849 bp, 55 predicted proteins | sample 1140341 | NCBI WGS metagenome assembly FLNX01 (sample SAMEA3878208, study PRJEB12797) | bioreactor metagenome | biome: Moose rumen | place: Sweden | collected 2011-10
GGAGGAATGTATGTTCCTCAAAAGAAAGAGAAACAGCGAAAGGAATATCTTTCCCAAGAATTGCAGAAATTGGGATACAAGGTCACATTGACAAAATAAGTGACATTATAACAGACCATACTGGAGCTTTAATAACCGAGGCCGATTTTTACTGGAACATTGTGAGTCCGTTTATGAAACTGGTCTGAATGCAGCTAAGCGGCAATGATTGTGACGTAAGAGCACGTGTATGAAAATATAGTTTTTTTTTTGCTGGCTGCCTAAATAAAATTGCCTATACTAACCGTAGCACTTGCACGTGTTGTGAGTGCTCTCTCTTCTCGTGTCATGGATATTACAACAAGATATAAATAACTGAATACTAACATATAAACAAACTATATTATTTCGTATGAAAAACTCTTTATTAAATGTACCAAGTGACCAAGTACAATGTGCAAAGGGATCAAGTGACCAAGTACCAAGTGACCAAGTACAATGTACAAAGTTGTACGCACCGAGCGAAGAGCAACGGTCGCGTATACCCTTGCTATACCCTTGCTATACCTCTGTCCGTACATTAAGGTATGCAGCGGGTGGTGATGTATTAGAGAAAAAACAAGTTCTCTCTGCTGACTCTTCAAAAAAGGAACAGGCTGAGGATAAGGCGACGTTAGGGCGAGGGTGGCTGAAGAACCTACGAATCACATACGAATCACATACGAATCACATACGCTCTACCGCTGCATGGCGGTATGTAGCCTGCATCGTTGCTGTGCTGTGCCTGAGTGTCGGAGAGGCGTGGGCGGATACAACTTTGTTCAATGTTGATTTTACTGATGAGACGACAGAGGAGATAAGTACAAGTAATAGTAGTGCAACCTTTGTCTCCAAAACATATGATGGGTACAGTATGTCTTTTGGCGTGAAAAGCGGTAAATCAATAAATATTACCAACAATACAGGTCTTGTCTTCTCTAATGATAACTATAATAGTTATCAATGCTTAGCAATTCCATTGACATTAACAAAAGACAATAAAGTTACTGTAGTCGTTACATTAGCAGATGACAAAAAAATAAAATATGGTTGGGTCACTGGTAGTCTTCCCAGTACTCCGTCTGCTCCGTCTGGTACAACGTACAGCACGAACAGCTCAACAAACACCATAGAGTATACACCGACAAGTGCCGGAGATTATGTGTTGTATCTTGGTAGAAGCGGTTCTAGCTCGGGCAAAACAGTAAAAAGTATTGTTATTACTCAAGCGGTACCAGCGGCTTCTGATTCCTACGCCATACATATCGGCAAGAACAATGATAACTATACGGATGAGAGTCTGACGAATTCGTCCGGGACATGGAGCAAGAGCGTCACCCTTGACGCCGGTTCGTACTATGAGTTCAAAGTGAAGAAAACACCTGCCTCAGGCGAAGCCACATGTTACGGCAATAACGGAAGTATCCTTAATACTACCGCCACGGCGTGGGATTTCAACACGAGTGACGGCAACTGCAAGCTCTACACCTCCGTATCCGGTTCCTACACGTTCTCATGGGATGCCGCGAACAGCAAACTGACGGTAACATACCCCACTGGCGATCACCCCACCAAGCGTGTCTATATGGCGTGCGGCAGCACGTGGTGCGAGTCCTCGCCGAAGTTCTTCGTCCACTCATGGGGCGTGTCCGAGTACAACACCGAAGTGCAGCAAACGGCTTGCGGGGATTATTATGCCGACATCATCTGGTATAACGACTATTTCCAGTTCACGCGTAACAGCAGTAATGCTACAGCGTATGACAACAACCAATGGAATGTATCGCAAAACCTAACATATAACTCATCCGAGACCAAGTGGACATGTACGGGTTGGCAAGACAGTAAAGGTACTTTCAGTTCGAGTGCTTATTCTTCAACTACTTATTCTATCAGTTTTGAGGGTAATGACAACACCGGTGGTTCGATGACGAATGTGTCGGGTATCAGTTGTGGCGGCAGTAGTACGTTGGCAGCAAATGGTTTTACCAAGACGGGTTATACGTTTGCGGGTTGGAAGACTGATGTGGCGGTAACAGCCAATGGTTCAGCCGTGGCTGCCAATGGTATTGTTGCAGGTGGGGCTACTATTAGTAATATATCAAGCAACATTACTCTGACCGCACAGTGGGACGAAGTGACCTGCCCCACAAGCGGATCGGTGTATAGTTTGAGTAGCCCTACAGGAAATTATGCCAATAACACCGCTGGAGAAACAGCCATCACTGGTATAACCCAATCAGGTGGTACTGCTTATGGTTATGGTACAAGTGATAAATCAATACAAATAACAAGTAGTAAAATCAAATATAACGGAGGCGTAAACTATATTAAAATCGCATTAGATTGTCCTCTACAAGCCGGTGATATCATATCTGTTACTTGTGATGCTAATACGGGTTTAAACTTTAACACCTCATCATCTTCAGGTTTAGGAGGCTCAAGCTCTCCAACGGAATATGCAATAAATGGAAGTACATATACTGTCGTTGAGGGTGATGCTATAGTTGGTACAAGTACAATTTATTGTTGGAGACGCACCAGTAATGGGACAAATGTCACTGCTATCACTATCACCCGTCCTGAGCCGTGTAATGATGTGTCGGCTCCGACAAGTCTGACCTGTTCGACGCAGACACAGACAAGTCTGACATACACATGGACGAAGGCATCGCATGCAAGCGGTTACACGGCAAGTTTATGGGATAACTCCTCATGTACCGGCACTGCGGTAAGTACGCAAGATCTCGACGATGTTGCAACGGTAACCTTTAGTTCATTAACAGTAGGAACAACCTATTACTGCAAAGTGCAATCCAAAGGAGATGGCACTACCTATTGTGCTGCCGGAGGCACCACTGCCGCCCAGAGCGGGACAACAAGTGCATGCACACCCATCACACCTACATGGGATTATCCGTTCACCCAAATAGCCGTCGGCATTACGCCGACTAATACCGTAGGAGACAATACAGGAAGCGGCACTGTCAGTCTGACCAGTAGCAACACCTCTTATCTTGATCCGAGCAATAGCTATACTGCCAAGGCCGCCGGTACTGCAACCCTGACCGCCACAGTGGCAGCTTCAGGTGTTTACTGCTCCGGCTCCGTCACCTCCCCGACGATAACAGTAGTGGAGAACCAAACAGGACTTATCAAGCAGTCATTGCCAACAGGCAACGTGGCATGGAATAATAATAGCGGTCCGGCGGCACCGACCACTACTGATGCCACGAATATCACTTCCACAACGGCTATTGCAGCAACAGGTATCACTATATCTACTTCTTCCAACAACGGTAATACCAACAACGGTGGGCAGACAGCGAAGATCCCGACTGAAAGTAGTTACGACGCAACGAAATATCTCTCGTTGGGCTTTACCGTAAATAGCGATCATCAACTGAACGTTAGTGCTATATATATCCCCGTTCAGCCTGTTACGAGTAATACCAATAGTTTCAAAGCCGAGTTGAGCGATGGCACAACCACGATCACCGGTACAGTCAGCAATATCCCGAACGGAAAACTGGACTATATCCGCTTCCAGTCTTATGGCACTCTTCAGGGCAATGTAACGCTCAAGATATATGCATGGGGTTGGACAGCCGGCTACCGTTTGGGCAAGAGCATCGTCATTGATGGTACCATAGAAAGCACCTGCACTGCACCTACGGCAGTTAACGTCACCGGTAACTATCATGTCTATCCGGGCGAGACCATCAGCCTGACAGCCACGTCCACCGGCGGAACCGGCACTGCTTCTTATCAGTGGCAGAAATATAACTTCAGCACAAGCGAATGGGAAAATATAGGCACAAATTCAGCTACCTATACCAAAGCAAGCTGCGCCGTTGCTGATGCGGGACGCTATCGTTGCACGGTGTCCACGGGAGTGGATTGCAGTCTGTCCAGCGACAATTTTGACGTGAAGATGATGCAGTTCTACCTCAAGAACAGCAGTGGCACAGATATCAGTAATGCACCGCTGACGAAAGGGGCTGATGCTAATCATGCTTCTATCATGCTCAATCTCACCGGCGGTACCACATATAATTTCCGTGTGACGGACGGTTGCAACAACTGGTACGGCAACTCCGATGCAACGGGTATGACCAGCAGCAACTGCACCAATTGGACAATGCCGCACGATGCCGATGCCAAAATGACCACCGGTCTGAAGACGGCCAACTACACCTTCAATTTCGACTTTACCGATGGTCTTTTGGGCTCACAGATGAAAGTGTCGGTTGTGTATCCCGGAGGTAACCAAGCGGCGGATAAAGTGATTTACTGGGACAACAGCGTGCTCAATTGGAGTGCCGGCAGTCAGTGGTATCGTATCGGGAAGAGCGACCACCACAACAAGACGCAGATGACGCTTGTCTCCGGCACAGCCAACCTATATAAAGTAACAACTACAGAATACAATGGTTTTGAGTATTGGCATATCGCCAATAACGAAGGTCAAGGCACCGGTAACCTATTCTGGACCAAAGACAATGCGAGCACCGGTAAAGAGATTACCCATGCCATGGCTTTCGAGGGCGCACCCGTCACAGCGGATGCCGTGACCATTACCCCAACCACATCATACGCTCTCGGCGAGACGACCGATAACAACAACTGCTACTTCTATACTTATGGGATGACCAACGGCATGAAATCGTGGGTATTGACTGTTTCGGACCCGGGATCGCATGGTACATTGGCTGTTAATTATAATGATATTAATGGTACGGCACAAGTGATTAATGGTGCAGGTAGTGCCACTCTTGCACATACATGTATTTGTACTCCGACGGCTGTTGGTTTGACGGGTTATGATGTGGCATCTCTGACTGTCAATGGTTCGCCACATACTAATCGTGAGAACTTCATTCTGACTTCAACCACTACAGTGGCTGCCACATTCTCGCCTATCAACTACACCATTACTTATAATCTGAATGGAGGTAGTAATCATGATGATAATCCTGCTACCTATACTATTGAGAGCAGTACTATTACATTGCAGGCACCGACAAAGACCGGTAGCGTCTTCGCCGGTTGGTATAGCAATAGCAGCTTTACTGGCGATCCCGTTACGTCTATCGCTGCAGGCTCAACAGGTAATGTGACATTATGGGCTAAATGGGACACGCCGCTGATAAGTTGGGATCTGAAGGTTAATGCAAATTGGGTTGATGTTACAGGTACTACAACTGACGGGACAAATATCTCAAGTATCGTTACTTCGACAGCTAATACAACAGTGACGAATGATAATAAAGCAGACAAAACATCTAAACTCGCCCTATCTTCATCTGCTACACCTGATAAGTATGTTGAGTTTAAGTTTAATGTAGCTTGTGGAAAGAAACTGACTCCTTCGTCTATAAAAATGAAAGTGCTCAATGTTGGTGGTAGCAGTGGCGGTAAGATGACTCACAAAGCAGAGTTGACGGACTATTTTGGTCATAGTATCAGTGGTACTGTTCAGCCTGCATCGGATGGAAATTTGACAGATTTGGTTGTAAGTAATGCCAGTGGTACTTATTTCCAAGGTTTAGTATCGCTGAAGGTTTGGGCATGGAACCATACCGGCACAAGCGGTTCTGCCTTCCGTATGGGGCAAGATGTCGATATCTACGGCACTATCGCAACCGAGTCCACTCCTGCGGCGACGATCACATGGGATACGCAACCGGCAAATGGTCAAGTGGGCGATGCGGATGCTACCATAGCAGCACACGCTTCGGACGGCTCAACGGTGACTTTTACTTCTAATAATACATCCGTAGCCACTATCGTGAACGGCAAGGTGCATTATGTAGGTGCCGGTACGACGACCATCCAAGCCTCTATCACCGACCAATGCAGCAATAACGTTACTCTCAACTCCAACAGCTTCACCGTAACAGCACCTGTTCTTTATACTGTTACATATAATTATAACAGTGCTACGGGTGGTAACGGAACGGCGAGTGCTACGCAGAGCACCGAAGGCGGCTCTATCACTCTGCCTACACCCACGCGCACCAACCATGTTTTCGACGGTTGGTACACCTCAGGCGGCACTAAGGCAGGTGTTGGCGGCGGATCATACACCCCGACCGCCGACATAACACTTAATGCACAATGGAAAGCCACTTGCTCGGCAGCAGGCAGTGGCGGCGGAGGTGGCGCCACACTGTTCTCGCAGAATTTCTATTCTGCGACAGCTGTAGCGTATGATGCTCCCACAAATACAACGGCTAAATCGTTGTTATATAACTCATCAAATACTTTGAGCGGATTAGTGGGTAATGGCGCAAACTTATTTACATCAATAGCTACTTCTATCAAGAAAGGTGATATAGCCATTAACTCTTCAACGGGTGGCAATTCTGTTGATGCTACAGGATTCTTCCAAGCCTATTGCATGGGTGATAACACGGCGTATTGGTCGATCACTCGTACGACTGATTTTGCCGCTACAGCTCCTACAGCCCTCAAAGTGACGATGGATATATGGTATAATAACGGTTCTTCCGGTTCTTCTCCCGGTGTGCAGTTTGCTATTGGTGACGGTTTTACAGATGGACTTAAATCAACATCCGCACAAAACTCATCAGTCGTTCATTCGGGTTTTGGTATTTATGCAAACAGCACTGCCAAGCTTACTCAATACAATAGTACTACTGCAATATATAATACCGGCATTAAACAATCTACATGGTTAAGCGTTACATGGATAATCAATAATACAGGTTCAAGTCTGACCTACGATAATCCTACCGGTTCGGGTACTACTACTCTGGATGACGATAAGTTTGATGTGTGGCTCAAGACGCAGGCAGGTGTTGCTTCAACCTACACTAAAGTAGTATCAGCTCAAAGTGCCACCACTCCTGCCAAAGATCTGCAAAATATCTATATCGGCTATAACTATTCAGGTAAGATCCACGAGTTCCGTTTGGATAATGTTAATGTGTATGATCTGACGCCTGCTACCAGCGGCGATTGCTATTATGTTACTTATAACGGTAATGGAGCGACTGGTGGTTTTGTAAATGATGTGACCGCCTACGAGTCGGGTCAGTCAGCCACCGTTCTGGCTAACGCTTTCACCCGCACCGACGGCTACAGCTTCACCGGCTGGAACACCGCTGCTGACGGCAGCGGCACAGATTATGCCGCCGGTAACACTATCACTATGGACGATGATGTGACCCTTTATGCTCAGTGGGTAATGGGTGATAAATGGATTCTGACAGCCGCCGTTAATGAAGACGGTTGGGGCACTGTGAGCCCCGCATCCATTGCAGTGGCTAAGAACGCTTCTATCACCACTTCAAGCAATGTGGTAACCTGCGATGGTCAGACGCTGACCGCTACCGCAGCTGCTGCCACCGATGAATATACCTATGCTTTCAGCAGTTGGACTAACGCTTCAGGTACGGCTACAGCCAACCAAACGATCACTGCTAATTTCACCCGCACGGCTAATAGCTACACTTTGGCATGGAGCACCGATGGCGGTAGTGCGTTGGCAGGCAGTTATACAAGCGGTACGGTAGCCTTCGGTACAACTCTAACCAAGCCCACAGAGCCGACAAAAGCCGGTTATGTGTTTGGCGGCTGGTCGGACGGCGCAGGTAATACCTATCTTACAGCCGATGCCATGACCATGCCTGCAAAGAATGTAACCTATACGGCAGTATGGGATGCAGAAGAATGCGACCCGACGACGCTGTTCTCGTTTAACTGCGTAGCAACCAGTGAGAAGACATATAATGTTAGAATAAATAATACAACATCGGATGTTGCCATTCCTGCAACCGATGCCACCGTGACAGGCGGAACTGCATACGCCGGTACTAATTCGACATCGCAAAATATATCAGTCAAAATGGCTAATAGTAGTGGTTATAAGTATAAATTTGATGCCAACACTACCTATATGAAGATAGTTTTAAGCGAAGCATTGACTGAGGGTGATATTATAGCGGTTACTGCAAATTACAAGGTTTCATTTACAACAACAGCTACTCGTAGTACCACATATATTACTTCTTCAGGTACGTTTGAAGTTCCTGCTGCTTTAGCAGGTGTGACTACACTATATTTATGGCGTGGCGAAGGTAGTACAACATATATGCAGTCTATAACTATTACCCGTCCGTGCGATGAGGGTGAGTGTGTTACACCTAACTTGACTATTTCGACCTCAAGCATATCAATGAGTACTTCGGAGACCAAGTATATTGATGTAACGGTTAATAATGCAGCTGCTATTGAGGCAGCCGGCGGGTCGTTAGCATACGCTTGGACAAATAACGACAACTCGGCAATCAGTCTTAGCGGTGTAAGCGGCACGACAGGCAGTCGTCTGACTATAGCGTCACCTACGGTAGCAGGTACTTATACGTTTAAGTGTATAGTCACCAACACCTGCTCAGCAGACGAAGACCGCTCGGCAGAGGTTAGTTGCACTGTAACCGTCACTTCAGGCGGTTGTACGGAGATAGCCAAAGTTATAGTAAGCGGAACGTCAACCGGAACGGCATCAGGTAGTAAGATAGATGATCCGGGATATAATATTAATTTGGAAAATTCCACCAATACATACAGTAGCAAGAAAGGTTATAAAATAGGTAGCGGTAAGTATATATCCCTGACATTGCAAGATGGCGAGCAGTTCCAGAACGGCGATGTGGTTAAGGTATATGTAACTAAAGTATGCGATTTGTCAGGCTCGGATAAGAAAGTACATATATATATAGGTACTACTTCTGCCGGAACAGAGATTGGTACTTCTGCAAGTGCGGCAACACAGGGCGATAATTCAGTTACTTTAAGTAATGTACCCTCCGGCACACGCAGTATAACTATTCACCGCGGCAGCGGAACGAAGGAGCAGAACCACTATATTTATTCAGTCACCGTAGAGCGCTGCAACGACTGTACTCCTGCACGCTATACAGGCTTGGATTATGATGCAGATAAGACGACCGTTGCGGTTAATGGTGAAATAACAAGTATAGCCGTTCTTGGTGCAGAGGGTGTGGACAGCTATCAGTGGAAATACAGTGCAAATAGCGACCGCTCGTCAGCAACAACCATAGCCGGTGCTACATCAAGCAGCTACACTCCGAGTTCGGAAACGCGTCACGATACACGCTACTACTGGTGCGAACTGACTAATGACTGCGGTACCGTTCAGACTGCAACAGTGGCTATTACGGTAACTAATAGTTTGAGTACCCCGACAGTAAGTTGGACAGATACGTATGAATCTCCTGTTTATGGCGGTGAAGGATTTGCAATAAAAGCCACAGTAGGTCCGACAGGATGGGACGGAACACTGACCACAAATATGTTGGTGGCTCCCGCCGGTGTGGTACTGAGCAACGTAACCGTCAGCGGTAAAGTAATACAAGGTACTTACGGCGTAACCTCAGCAGCTACAAGCCCGATTATATTCACGCTATCATTACCTGAAACAACTAACTATAGTTCGCTTGACGCAACAAAAGAGATTACGTTTACAAAATGTACTGAAAGTGCAGGCACTGAATATAATGTGAGAGTAAGAAAAACAGCTGTGCATATTAACAACAAGTATTATTGGGAAACAGAAAATGTAGGTCTGATATCAATCGGTGGTGGTGGCAATTCAATCAATTCTACAAAGTCGGGAACAACGATGGCAACCGTATTTGATAGTATATATAATTCCAATAGTCAAGAAGTATTAGTTTCACCATATGTAGCCGGTATCAAGACGATACGTGTTTATGCCCAATTCCGCGATAAGAATATAACAGTGGCAGGCGTATCAAAACATAATACTTTCTCGAGCTATAGTTCTTCAAATGCCGTGGCATATTCAGTTAAATATAACGGTAGTGATTCCGCCGAAGATACAGGTGACGATGCCGATGTGTTCAGGTATGTTGACATTACGTTAGAAGAACTACTTGCTGTAAATGACTTTATTGCTATCAAGTTCTCAACGGCCAAGGCTCGTCCGCTCGGTGCCAAACTGATAGCACAGGGTGCGGTAAGCGGCAGCAGTTCTATCACGACTACATTGCAGTGGGCAACAACACCGGCTGCAATAGTTGAAAAACCCGAAAATGCCGATGTTTTCACCTATGCCGCCAATATCAAAGCCGACGAAGGTGCTGCCACATTGTCTAAAGTAACTTATTCCTCGTCAGATCCTGCTGTGGCTACGGTCAATAGCAGCGGAGCAGTAACTATCAGTGCTATAGAGTGGGCAGACAATGAAGATGAAAATGCTTATCGTGAGTGCGATATTAAAGCAACGCTGCCGGCCTCCGGCTGCTACAAGAAGTCAGAGTTGAGTTATACATTGCGCGTAACACGTATCAACTGCGGTGACCTGAAGGGAACTATAACGGTAACCGAGGCTGAAGGTCTGGATATAGCCGGTGATGTGGTAACCAATGGTGAATGTACCAACGTAACCATGACCGTGTCCGGTTATACAGAAGGCGCTTCAATACAGTGGTATAAAGATGGAAGCCCGATTTCAGGTAAGACAACTGCTTCCATAACCGTAACAGCAGCAGGTGTCTATCGCGCACAGACACATCTTACTTGCGATCGCAAGTCAACCAATTCAGTTACAATAACCACAGTTCCTATGTCGGTAAGCAAAATTGTTGACGAGTGGTATATCAAGCAAGGTCGCGAGACACCGGATATAGCTTTGTTCCAAGTAACAGGTGCTACAAGCTTTACTGTCAATAATGCTGCTTCCGGCGGTTCTAATATTACAAGTATAGCCGGAGCACAATTTGAGATGCGCAACGGTATAATATATCTCAAAGGCACTGCGCCTACCGGCATCAGCACTGCGGCTAATGAGACCATACGCGTGGTATTAAGCAACGGATGTACCTCTTTAGATAATAGCGGTGCTATAATTATTCACAAACAGGTAGAGACAGCAAAACCATCGCTGGCATTTGTGGTAAACGGCAAGGGAGGCGGTGGTTGGACAGAAAGTATCACAGCAGCTCAAACAACAAATGTCGGTCTGTATAACAAAATATCAGAACAGTTTGACGTAACAGCTGTTAATGCATATGCCAAGACCGATGAGAAATTGATTAAGCAATATTATTCACAATACGATATTGTCTGCATCACCGACTATCCTGATACACAGAATAAAGGTTCCGGTAAAAAGAGTTATGTTAACTCCTTAGGTGCTATAATTGACATACGTCCGTTATTGACTATGGAGGCATTTGTCAGCAAACTCAGCAACTGGTCCGCTAAAGGTATGACCGGTACTCCTAAGTCACCGACCAATCGTCAGTATAACATGATACTGCAATGCGAGAACCACGAGATATTCAGCGGCACCAATTTTGAGAATATTGGTGACGAAGTATATCGCGTTAATGTGGTTGACTCAACACTGGCTGATTTCTCAACATATGATGCAACAAGCAAGAGTTATAAGGCGAGTGACTATCCTGCATTGCAAGGTTTCCCGCTGTTTGAGCGCGATAATGAGAAACTGCCTATCGGGAAGATCAACAACGGAACAACTCAACTACAAGCCGGTATGGAGCGTCAGGTAGAAATGGCAGCTCGGACTATGGTTTTGGGTATCAACTCGAAAGCTATGGAGCGTCTATCAGCCGACGGCGAACGAATAGTAATCAATGCTTTGAACTATTTGCTGAAAAAGGACGAGGAAGAGATTGCCGACTGCTCCAACTACTTTTTAGGTACTACAAGTAATGATTGGAGCAATACTGCCAACTGGCTCTACAACCGTCTGCCGACCAAAGACGAGGAGGCTCGTATTTTAGCCCCATGCGTACTGTCAGGGTCACAGGAGATTATGAGTTTGAATATCGTTTCGAGTGGTACAAGTAAGCATAAAGCACAATGTAATGGTTCGCTTACCATAGAACCGCAAGGAGCACTGATAGTAAATGACCTGACAGCAAAGTCTGTGGCACCTAAGTATCGTACTACATCATCGCTGATATCCGATAACTTGCTAATACGTTCATCTGCAAGTCACGTCGGTGCATTTATCTACAATGATGAAACAGGTCTGACCGGTGCTACTGTAGAATTGTATAGCAAATCTGCTAATAATACCGGCGGTAACACTACAACATGGCAATATGTAGGTGTGCCGATTACAACTATTGACCGCGCAGAATCTTATTTCTATGGTGCATGGATGTGCAGTTGGGAGAACGGTGGTTGGAGATATATAAGCGTTAATGAACCTGTAGCTCCATTCAAAGGCTACGCTCTAACTCAACCGGGTACTACCTCATACTATCTGCCGGGTCTGCTGAGCGCAGCAACACACATGGATATTTCACTTGATAATACCGGCTCTACCTATACCGGCTTCAACCTTGTAGCTAACTCATGGACAGCACCTATTCAGATTTCCCAATTTAAGTCAAGCGACTTTGGAAGCGGCGCAACTCAAACTATTTACATTTATAACACAGGTACGTATGATCAATGGAGTCAAGCTGATAACACAGCAACTACAAGTTTGAAAACAAGTACAACTGCCGGTCAATATGTGGCAATACCAATTAATGCAGCATCAACAATAGGTTATAAGGTTATTCCACCTATGCAGGCATTCTTTATCAAGACCTCATCAGCTACAACACTAACGTTGGATTACGATTATATTGTTAAGACCAATAAAGCTAATGTAACAACAGACCCGTTGCGCACACCGCGCCGCGACCGTCAGAGTGAGACTGAAAATATCATGCTGACAACAATTATGCTGGAAGGCGAGACATCAGGCGATATTGTTCACTTGCTTACCGGAGATAATGACGAGTTTACTAATGGCTTTGACAACGGTTGGGATGCTGAGAAGTTAGAAGCCAGCGAGAGCCTGCCTATGCTGTCGGTTGTAGGTGAAGATGCCGACTATGCAGTAAGCTCACAACCGGAATTAGATGGTACAACAATCAAGTTCCACGCAGGTAGTGAAGACGAAATTTACGACTTGATTATCACCACACAACAAACCGGATTGGAACTCTATGATATGGTGTCTAATGTGTCAATACCATTGATTGATACTACATTCTATACTTTCAACTCCACTAATCGTGTGACTCATCCGCGCTTCGTGATTCGTCATAAACAAGGTATGACAACACAGGTAGAAAACAATAGTTCGTACATTAATGCTTATGCTCAGGGCGATAAGATATGTCTGACCAACAATAGCAATCAACGCACTGCGGCAAACGTATATGACGCAACAGGTAAATTGGTACAGTCATTGATATTAGAAGCACAGAGCAAGGCAGTAGTAAGCACACCTGCCGCTCAAGGTATTTATATAGTGCGCTTGACTAACACCGAGCAGTCACAGACCGTAAAAATAATATTTTAATCAGGGGAGGGATTAATAATGAAAAGCACATTAAGAAATATCATAATAGCGGCAGTGGCAATATTTATTGCCCTGCCTGCTTACGCTATCAATTACCCTACATATAAGGGACCGTCTGTAGAGCGAAATACCAAAGGACAGGATATCGAAGTGCCTCTGCGCGACAACCCCCTGCCCAAACCTACGTCAGTAAACATCGGTGAAGGTTATTCGCAACTTAATAATAGCAGTAGCGCAACAAACGGGTCTATATATTTGTACTCCGACAAGCATATCAATAATTATGGCGGCGGTGCGCAGGGCGGTAATAGCGGTTCCGTAAAGCGCGGCAGTAGTCGTGGCGGTGTGAGCGGTGGCGCTTCAGCAGGCTCGTTCAGCCTGCCGCGTATAAAGTCGGTTACTAAAGGTAGCAAGTTTGAAAACGAAGATGGCGTATTAGCAGATAACTATGCGCCGAGTGCCTTGAGAGGCGATGGTACTTTGCCACCACCACCTGGTCCGGGATCCAACACCGATGAAAACCAGTTGCCTATCGGCAACGGCCTGGGATTATTGCTCCTTTGCTGCACTATCTACGGAATAAAAAAGAAAAATAAGAACAATGATTTTGAAGACAGATTGAAGACAGATTGAAGACAATAATAGACAACAATTATGAAGACAATTCAAGACAAAAACAAACAATAATTTATGAGCCATTTGCGGACATTTATGATGAAATTTTCATGGGCAGAAATTATTTTTAGCTTCTAAATCTTGCATATCTGAAATTTAAGTTGTACTTTTGCGGCGTAAACAGCATTCTGATATGTCGATACCAAGAAAAATTATTTTTCATAAACAATACTTCCTTGAATTTTATGCTGACCAAACTGACGATGTGCGACGCAAAATAAATCAGGTGCTCAGACTGGTGCAGACGCAAGAACATATTCCGCAAAAATTTTTCAAACCAATCGAGACTGTTAGCGGATTATTCGAGATACGTGTTGAGGTGGCAAACAATATATATCGCATCTTTTGCTGTTTTGACAAAGGTAATCTGGTGGTATTGTTTAACGGATTTCAGAAAAAGAGTCAAAAGACCACATCTAATCAGATAGCCCGAGCTGAAAGGCTTAAGCAAGAATACTTTAATGAGAAGGAGAAAAAATAATGAAAGTAGAAAAAAAACAATTAATGGACTGCACTGATTTTGACCAACTTCTTGATGTTGAATACGGTAAAAGCGGAACGGCTCAACGCGAGCAATTCGAGGCTGACGCTGAAGCATTCTGCATCGGCGAGCTTCTGAAAGAACAACGGTTGAAAGCCGGTCTTACGCAAAAACAATTGGCTGAACAAGCAGGTACCGGTGTTGAAACAATATCTCGTTTGGAACGTGGATATAGTAATGTTTCCCTCTCCTCAATATCCCGAATCTTCGCAGGAATGGGCAAGAAAATAGCTGTAACTCTTTTGTAAATATAGAAATCAACCGACCGGCAAAGCGGTAAATCCAATAACGGACTTGCCGCTTTGTCTGTTTACAACAATTCAAGACAATTAACAACAATAAGGACAATAACAAGACAAAAACAGACAAAAATTTATGACTCATTTATGACGGATAAACGAATGATTATGTCAGCACAATTATGCTGATAACATAATTTTATTTGCATAATTCAAAATTATTATTTATCTTTGCAGGACTACCCAAATTTAATCTCTCTCGGTACAATTCGTAATCCGCAATACACTTTAGATTACTTTTGACACCGGCGAGAACGGCAAGAAGACCTATTACGTAACCGACCCGTTTATGGCGTTGTGGCTTGCAAGATAGTCAGAGGTTGCCGGTGTCGGCAAATGAATAATACGTGTTGCGGGCGATGATGATATGGTCGAGAAATGAGATGTCCATCAGTTGGCATGCTTCGCGCACTTTACGTGTCAGCTGCCGGTCAGCCTCAGAAGGATAAACAGCACCGGACGGATGGTTATGCGACAGCATCAGACCCGTTGCCTGCGCCTCAAGAGCAAGGCGCATAATGATACGAATGTCAGCCACAGTGGATGTTATTCCACCCTGACTGACACGTTTCTTGTCTATGATGATATTCTGCCGGTTGAGCAGCAACACCCATACTTCCTCATGGTCAAGATCTGATAGCAGAGGCTGCAATACAGTTACGGCATCTTGTGAGCAACTGATTTTGGTGTTATGCCCTCTGTCCTGCAGCGAACGGCGTTTGCCCAACTCAATGGCAGCAAGGAGAGTTACAGCCTTGACTTTACCTATACCTTCGTAATGTGCCAACCGGCTGACACTGAGTTTGGAGATGGCATTGAGGTCGTTATTGTTGTCAGCAAGGAGTTGTTTGCAGCAGTCGAGTACATTCATCTTCGCCGTTCCTGTGCGCACAAGGATAGCCAACAATTCTGCATCCGACAATGCCGAAGCTCCGAAATGTTCGAGTTTCTCACGAGGTTGATCTTGTTCAGACCACTGTTTGACTGTCAGACGGGAAGACGGCATGGGCAGATTTTAGATTTTAGATTTCAGATTTTAGATTATAACTCTCGGGAACCGAATTAGACGGATTTTCAGAATATCAATAAATCAAACAAATGGTAAATCAGAGCGTAACATCCGCGAGTTTCTGTTTGGTATAATCGAGGGTTACGGTATATACAACGGGTGCCTGTTTATTGCCCTGTGTCGGTGCTTCATACATAACATCAGTCATAATTTTTTCGGTCAGAGCCCGCAGTCCCCTTGCACCGAGTTTAGCCTTCAGAGCACTGTCAACAATATAATCTAAGGCAGCATCTTCAAACTCGAGGGTAATACCGTCCAACTCGAGGAGTTTGACATACTGCTTGATAAGTGCGTTCTTGGGTTCGGTCAGTATGCGGCGCAAGGCGGCATGGTCAAGCGGGTCGAGGTGGCATATTATAGGCAGACGACCAACGATTTCGGGGATAAGACCATAGGACTTGAGATCCTGCGGCGCCACGTATTTGAGGAAATTATTACGGTCGATGGACTTGGTAGCCTCGGCAGTGTTATAACCGACCACATGGGTGTTCAGACGCTGTGAGATACGTTTCTCTATGCCATCAAAAGCACCACCGCAGATAAAGAGTATATTCCGAGTATTAACGGGTGTGAGTTTCTGTTCCGGATGTTTGCGCCCACCATATGGCGGCACATTGACCACCGTTCCTTCAAGCAATTTGAGCATGGCTTGTTGCACACCTTCGCCCGACACATCGCGGGTGATAGACGGATTGTCGGACTTGCGGGCAATCTTGTCTATCTCGTCAATAAAAACTATACCGCGCTCAGCGAGTGCCACGTTCTGGTCACATTCCTGTAATAACCGCGACAGAATAGTTTCCACATCTTCGCCCACATAACCTGCCTCGGTCAGCACCGTGGCATCGGCGATAGCGAAAGGCACATCCAACAGCCTGGCTATACTCTTGGCAAGAAGGGTCTTACCGGTGCCTGTAGGTCCGACAAGGACAATATTCGACTTTTCAATCTCCACATCAGATACTTCGGCATTATGAGCAAGACGTTTATAATGGTTATACACCGCCACAGAAAGGACACGCTTGGCTTCGTCCTGCCCGATAACATATTGGTCGAGAAAAGCCTTGATTTCAGTCGGCAGAGGCGTGGGACGCCGCTTGTCTTTGGCTGCCAGCTTTGCTTCATAATCTCGTTTGGCATCCTCAATCAGAGAATGCCCGTTTTCGATGCATTGAGGACATATACAAGCTTCATAAAGTCCCTCAAACAAGGAGCCTGCCTCTTTTTCCGACCTGCCGCAAAATGAGCAGTAACGTGTGTTTCTTTTTGTCATTCAATCAGATATTAATCGTTGGAGATAAGTCTAACAACGAATTTTCAAATTATCTTTTTGTGTAAACAGTGTCAATCATGCCGTATTCGGCGGCCTCCTTGGCTGTCATCCAATAGTCGCGGTCGGAATCCTGACGGATACGCTCAAGCGTATTACCTGAATGGTCGGCAATAATCTGATATAGTTCCTGCTTAAGTTTGAGTATTTCGCGTGCAGTAATTTCTATATCACTCGCCTGACCCTGTGCGCCGCCCATAGGTTGGTGAATCATTATCCGACTGTGCGGCAGCGCGGCACGCAACCCTTTCTCGCCGGAAACAAGCAGTACGGCTGCCATAGAAGCGGCAAGACCGGTGCATATTGTTGACACGCGGCTGCGCACAAACTGCATAGTGTCATAGATACCGAGACCGGCATATACCGAGCCGCCCGGACTGTTGAGATAAATAGATATATCCTTCTCATCGGCAGAATCAAGATACAGCAATTGCGCTTGTACAACATTGGCTGTATAGTCATTTATTTCTGTGCCGAGGAAAATTATACGATCCATCATAAGACGTGAGAACACATCCATCTGGGTAACATTCATCTGACGCTCCTCAAGGATAGACGGATTGATGTAACCATAGTCGCCACGCATCTGCGCATCATTCATAACATGTTCAACATGCATAGTGTTCAACCCGCAGCTCTTGGCAAATTGAAGAAAATCGTTCATAATTCAATTAAAATTTATAGTTTAACATCGTGGCTATAACGCGGTAATTATCTTACTGCTAATAGCTAAAAAACTATTTCTCAAAGAGTTTGTTGAAGGCATCAAGACCAATCTTTTTGTTCTGCAGTTTGACCTTTGCTTTTATAGCATCGCATACTTTATTTTCCTCAACACGATTGAACAGATTGCGTACCTGATCCTCATGTTTGAGCATTTCGGAAGCGTAATTGTCAAGTATTGCGTCCTCTACATTAGTCAGACCATATTGCATAAACTGCATGCGAGCAACCTCTTTTGCGCATTGAGTAAGGTCTTCATCCTTAACCTCAATCTTTTCTGATTCGATAATCTGGTTTTTGGCAAGTTGCCACTTCAGGTCTTCAATCATCTGCGGCATATCGGCATCCACTTTCTCTTCGGTGAGGTCCTTGTCTTTGGTCGTAGCGAGCAGCCAGCGTTTGAGAAATGCCTCCGGGAATTGCAGGTCTTTCATTTTGTCAAGCGTCATCTTGCGAGCATCAATACTGAAACGATAGTTACTCTCCTGCTCCATATTTGCCTCTATATCAGCACGAACCTTGGCACGGAACTCATCCTCGGAGTTTACTTTGTCCTTACCCATTACCTTGTCAAACAATTCCTGATTGATGTCTGACGGCAGATAGCGTGATATGGAAGTCACTTTGAAAGTTACATCATTTTCAAAAGCCTCGGCTTCGTCATGGGTTATCTTGAGCATACTCTCCACTTCGGCAACACTACTTGTTGCTTTCTTGGGATTAAATACAATCTCTTCACCTATTTTTTTGCCCATAAAGAGACTTTTCTGTTCTTCATCCTTGAGGTAGGACGGCGAAACCATGGCATCATCGAGATGTACACCACCTTCACGATTTTCGGTCAACTCGCCGTGAAGAACATCATCAGGCTGCACATCTTCAGCATTGATATACTTGCCATAACGCTGCGCATAAGCATCAACCTGTTTCTGAACCATCTCGTCGGTAACTTCGATTTTATAGTTTACCACTTTGTCCTTGTCTGTCGGCTTGACATCAAACTCAGGCGCAAGACCAATGTCAAATTTAAAATCAAACTCTGTGTCATTATTAAAATCGATAGGTTTGTCGTCTTCGGTATTCGGCAGCGGGTCGCCGAGGACATTGAGTTTGTTCTCGCGGATATACTCAAAGAGTTTGTCTGACAGCACTTTGTTAATCACCTCTGCCATAACGGCTTCGTTGTACATCTTGCGAATAAGACCCTTTGGCACCATACCTTTGCGAAAACCGGGGATATTGGCACGTTTGCGGATATCAATGATTTGTTTTTCTACTGCCTCTTGATAATCGGCAGGTTCAACATGAAGGTTGAGAGTTGCATTGAGCAAGTCAATGTCTGTTCTTGTAATTTGCATAATGATGTATTGTTTTTATTTATTTTCTTTTTCTTTTTGCTCCCACGGATTGAACGGATTTACACGGATTTATTATAGTTTGTACTTTGTACTTTGGTAAAAAAGAGTTGATTCTGCAGCGAAAGGAGTGAGATATATCATCTGTATTGAAATTCACTAAAATACCTAACCTTTATCGGTTTGCGCGTTTGCGTTCTGTTTCGTCAAGAATTATCTTGCGCATACGCATATGTGTCGGTGTTACCTCGACATACTCATCCTCTTTAATATACTCCAATGCTTCTTCGAGCGAGAAGATAATCGGTGGCGGCAGAACAGCCTTGTCATCAGCCGATTTAGAACGCATATTAGTAAGTTTTTTTGACTTGGTAACATTAATGACTATATCGCCTTCTTTAGCATTTTCGCCTACCACCTGACCGGCATAAACCTCGTCCTGCGGATTGATAAAGAAACGCCCGCGGTCTTGGAGTTTGTCAAGTGCATAGGCATAAGCCGTACCTGTTTCCATAGCCACAAGCGAACCGTTGATACGGCGTTCAATCTCACCCTTGTACGGCTCAAAAGCGATAAAACGGTGAGTCATAATAGCTTCGCCGGCGGAAATATTGAGCACGTATGTACGCAAACCGATTATACCTCGACTCGGAATCTTGAACTCTAACTGGATACGGTCGCTGACTGTACTCATAGATACCATCTCACCTTTGCGGCGTGTCACCGCCTCGATAATCTTACCGGAACAGTCCTCAGGCGTGTTGACCGTCAACTGCTCTACAGGCTCGCATTTAACACCGTCAATATCTTTGATGATAACCTGCGGCTGCCCCACCTGAAGTTCATAACCCTCGCGACGCATAGTTTCGATAAGCACTGACAAATGCAACACACCGCGACCATAGACATGCCAAATATCCTGATTCGGCGATTTCACCACACGCAGAGCCAGATTCTTATCAAGCTCACGCATCAAACGCTCATGAATATGACGCGAGGTTACAAATTTACCCTCCTGACCGAAGAACGGCGAGTCATTGATAGTAAACACCATTGACATCGTAGGCTCGTCAACGGCAATCGGCGTCAGCGGCTCAGGATTCTGAAGGTCGCATATCGAATCACCGATTTCAAAACCATCAATACCTATCAGGGCACATATATCGCCGGAACACACCTCTTGCGTCTTCTCACGTCCCAAACCGGTAAAAGTATCCAATTCCTTAATCCGAACCTTCTGCCGCGAACCATCACGCTTGACAAGCATAACATCCATATTCTCGCGCAAGGTACCTCGGTGCAGACGACCAACGGCAATACGACCAACATAAGGACTATAGTCAAGACTCGTAATGAGCATCTGCGGAGTACCCTCAATAAACGGAGCTTCAGGTATATACTCTATTATGGCATCAAGTAAAGCGGTAATATCTGTTGTCGGTTTTTGCCAATCTGTTGACATCCAACCGTTTTTCGCCGAACCATAGATAGTCTGGAAATCCAATTGGTCATCAGTGGCATCGAGGTTACACATCAAGTCAAACACCTGCTCTTGTACCACATCGGGGTGACAGTTAAGTTTGTCAACCTTGTTGATTACCACTATAGGTTTCAGATTCATCTGCAAAGCTTTCTGCAACACAAAGCGCGTCTGCGGCATAGGTCCCTCAAAAGCATCAACTAATAGCAACACACCGTCAGCCATATTGAGCACACGCTCCACCTCGCCACCAAAATCAGCGTGACCCGGAGTGTCTATAATATTAATCTTATAGCCTTTATAATTGATACTCACGTTCTTGGCAAGGATAGTTATACCTCGCTCGCGCTCAAGGTCGTTGTTGTCAAGAATCAACTCGCCCTTTGTCTCGTTATCACGAAACAAATGAGCCGCCAAGAGCATTTTATCAACCAAAGTGGTTTTACCATGGTCCACGTGAGCAATGATAGCTATATTACGTATTTTCTGCATAAAGAAATAGATTAGTCAAAAATAGCTTGCAAAGTTACTACTTTTTCTTGACATATACAAGCCACAAGGCATAAAGATTAAAAATTCAGCAAGAATAACCATTTATACGAAACGGCTGCACTATTCTGCACAGAATTATAAGATTGAAATTAACCCGAATCAAGTATCATATACCCCAACCTGCCCAAAAACATTTTTCTGACATCATGCTTGCAGAACGATAAAAATTAGAACTTTTGCACTTTCAAATATACCATATTCCTTATGGCAAAAAAAAACTCTCAGTCAAGCCACGTCTGCCAAGACCGATGAGTTCTACACTCGGTATGCGGATATACAAAAAGAAATAATATAGGAAGAAAATGTGTAGAGAACAATAGCGCTTATGTGAACTATTACAGGCTATGTTCAGCTTTAGTGAATTGCAGTCCCCACTTGCGATAGTGGGTAAATTTCGTGTCGCTACTGACAAGTTCCAAACAGTCAGCAATAGCCTGCGAGATGATAAGTCGATCGTTGGGGTCATTATGCCCATCAACGGTCGGCAACTGTTCAAGTTGCCGCAAATGCTCACGGCTCACATACAAGATACGGAAGCCGAGTTCATCTTCAATATAAGGCACAACATCAATGCGTTGCTTGTGTTTAGCAGCGATACGATTATTCTGCATGAGGTGTATGAACTCCATAACACTCACAGAACTGACATACACTTGCGTTTCCCAATCACGAACCAACGCTTCGGTGTTGCCGTCCAAAGTGTCATTGAACAAGTAGATGAGGATATTCGTATCAATCAGAACTCGGTTCATTTGTTTACTGCTCTCCAATCATTAACCGTAATGATACCTCCTCTGTGTGCGTCAAGCCATTCACCTGCTCTTGATTGCCTTTGTGGTTGCTGTTGTTGTTCTTTGTTTTCCATATGATTTAGCAATAAATTTCGGTTGCAAAAATACAACAATTATTCTATATTTGCAAAAATACCCCACTTTTTTTACAAAGAGAGGTATTTTTTGAATTTTCAATGATCATTGAGCAACCATTATTAACGGTGTTCCTCAACCAATCCATACCACACTATACAACTTTTTGTGATTACTTAATAACACAAATAAACGCAACCTTAAGTCGAGATAGTAAGTTTAGCCATAATTTTTGTTGCACGGAAATTGTACGGTTTTTAGTTCAACTAATTGGGTACTAATAGGGGTCTAATTGGGTATAAATTGGACTTGACCTACTTACTTTTGTCAAAAATCTTGGCTAATTCCACTATATAAAACGCAGAAAAAGTCAAGAAAACATTGTTTCTTAACTTTTAATACATAGTGATTTACAATGAGTTACATCATTTTCACTTAACAAACATCATTGTTTTGTTCCGTTAGTGATTCGGGCGGGATTCGAACCCGCGACCCACAGCTTAGAAGGCTGTTGCTCTATCCAGCTGAGCTACCGAACCAAACCGATTATCATTTGACCTCATACGAGAAATGATAATTGAATTTTTGCGGCGCAAAATTACATGTTTTTTTTGAGTTATGCAAATTTATAACAATTTTTACACCAAATTATTGTATTTTGGCACACTTTGTGGAATAATTAATTTCAGAAGATAAGAGGGTATAGTTTCTTTTAAAAACAAATAGTTCTTTTTTCTTAAACCATCGAATAGATAAAGTTAAGTAAACAACAGATATGAAAAACTTTTTTAAAATTTTAGGTATTGTGTTGCTCACAGCCGGTGTCAGCGTGGGTACAACACTTTTTGTCCTCAGCAAACAGGATAACAAACAGCAGTCGTTAATAATCGTGCCTGATAATCAGCAACAAACAACAAACAATAGTCAACCGGCTGTGATAAGCAGGGTGAGCAGTATTGGTAGTACTGACTTCACCAATGCAGCAGAGACATCGGTAAATGCCGTGGTTCACGTTAAAACCACATATAGCGTCAGACAGGTGACAACAGATCCGGTACTGGAATTTTTCTTCGGACGGCCTTTGCAGCAAGAACAGCGCGTCCAACAGGCAAGCGGCTCGGGAGTAATAATATCTCAAGACGGATATATAGTAACCAACAACCACGTTATTGACAAGGCTCGCAATATTGAAGTGGTACTTAACGACAAACGCACCTACCCTGCTACATTGGTCGGTACTGACCCTAACACAGATATTGCTCTGCTTAAGATTGAGGAGGATAATCTGCCTTATTTAAATTTCGGCAACTCTGACGACTTGCAAGTTGGCGAATGGGTTTTGGCCATCGGCAATCCGTTTAACCTGACAAGTACGGTAACTGCGGGTATTGTAAGTGCTAAAGCACGAAATATCAATATAATAAGCTCTGACATGAAAATCGAGTCATTTATCCAGACCGATGCAGCCGTAAACCCGGGTAATAGCGGCGGAGCTTTGGTGAACACCCAAGGTGAACTGGTAGGAATAAATACCGCCATAGCCTCACAGACGGGTTCGTATTCAGGTTATTCATTTGCCGTACCGGTGACTATTGTGAACAAGGTGGTCGATGATTTGAAGACCTACGGCACTGTTCAGCGCGGACTGATGGGGGTACAAATTGCCGATATAAGCTCTGAACTGTACAAGCAAAAGCACTTGACCACCATGCAAGGGGTATATGTAAGCAATGTCATTCAAGGCAGCGCAGCTGCAAAAGCCGGTCTGCAAGCGGGCGACGTGATTACTGCCATAAACGGACGGACGATAGACGGCACAGCACAACTACAGGAAACAATAGGTCAGCACCGCCCCGGAGACACTATAGAGGTGCGCTATATCCGCAACGGACAGACCATGCAAACGATATTAGAGCTTCAGGGAATAAAGGGATGATATGTGAAAATAATTTAAAATTTGCAAAAATATGCGTTTTTATATAAAATATTTTGGCATAAGAAAAAAAAGTTGTACCTTTGCAGGTTATTTTGCATAAGTAGCGTCATAACATTATGAGACAACTTAAAATTACCACTTCTATTACCAATCGAGGTGAAGGTGTTGCACTTGACAAATACCTACAGGACATTGGACGAATCGAACTGATTTCGGCAGAAAAAGAAGTAGAGCTCGCACAACGGATTCAACAAGGCGACCTACAAGCACGTGATGAACTCGTACGCTCAAATCTCAGATTCGTGGTTTCAGTAGCAAAGCAATACCTCAACCAAGGATTAAGTCTTCCCGACCTGATTAACGAAGGTAATATAGGGCTTATCAAAGCAGCTGAAAAATTTGATGAGAAGCGTGGTTTTAAATTCATCTCTTATGCCGTGTGGTGGATACGCCAGCAAATTCTGCAATCGCTCGCAGAGCAAAGCCGCATAGTACGTCTGCCTCTCAACCAGGTGGGTACTATCAACAAAATCAGCAAAGCAATAAATCGCTTTGAGCAAGAATTTGAACGCAAACCGTCACCGGAAGAACTGTCGGCTCAACTGGATTTACCGGTTGAAAAGATAAGTGAGATGATAAAAATGCAAGGCAGACAGGTATCGTTTGATGCCCCATTCGCCGAAGACGAAGACAATAGTCTTATCGACGTAATGCCTAACAACGACACCCCTAACTCCGACCGGACACTCATTGACGAATCACTCGCCATAGACACCGATAGAGCACTCTCCACACTGCCCGAAAGAGAAGCTGACATTCTGCGCAAATTCTTCGGGATAGGAGGTAAAGAGATGAACCTCGAAGAAATCGGACTGGAATTCGGGCTTACACGCGAGCGCGTCCGGCAGATTAAGGAAAAAGCCCTGCGCCACCTTCGCAACGATGAGCGTTGCAAGAGAAACCTAAAACAGTATTTGTAAATTAACAAATTAAAAAGCACTAACGGCTGACGCACGTCAGCCGTCTTTTTTTACCATTATACCATCTTGCATTTCATATCCGCCGAACTAAAAGTTGACAACAACAAGCATTATTTAAGCAAAATAAAAAAATAATACCTGTTTTTCTACAAAAAAAATGTTTTTTTTTAATAAAAATATGAAAAATCAAAATAATGTTGTAATTTTGCAGCATGAAACAACAAAATGAAATACCTCTACTCGACTGTCCCGTTGACTATATCGTAGGAGATGCAACAGGAAGCCTTCTGAACAAATACGGACGATTTCCGTGCAAAATAAAATGCGGAGTCTATGCTTTTATGGTTAGCGGACACGCCTCTGCAACCGTCAATATAGAAAAATACCAATTCAACAAAGGCGACCTTATAATCATTGAACCCAACACATTCCTGCTTATACATGACATATCGCAAGATGCCCTCGTATATTATATCGTTCTCTCATCAGCCTTTCTTGAAAAGCACGTATTCGGACCAAAAATAAGTTTCCGTGCCATACACTGGACGCAACCCAACATACCGCTCAAACAGGATGTACAAGGCGTGTATAAATCAATGATGGAACTGCTCATGCAGGCATCCAACTGCGAACCATCAATGCTCACTGTGCCGGTTATGGTTCACTTTTTCAATGTCATACTCCAGTTTGCCATCGACATCACACAAATAGCAGAGGCTGCACAACCAAGACAACATTCCAGAAAGCAAGAACTCGTGCGACAGTTCTCAGACCTTGTAATTGCCAACTACCAAAAAGAACACCAGCTTGCTTTTTATGCCAACGCACTGCACGTAACACTACCCCACCTATGCACCACCGTCAAAGATATAACCAACAAAACAGCAGCATCGTTCATTACCGACGCAATACTCACCGATGCAAAGGCACAACTCAAAATCACCAACCTCTCTGTAAAAGAAATAGCAGTTTCTTTAGGTTTCGACAACGTAATGTTTTTTAACAAATACTTTAAGTCACACGTGGGCATAGGACCCAAAGCATATAGAAACGGATAACAATTTAAAAAAGTTATGAAAAAAAATTTATTATTAATCATTAGTCTTGCAACAATTATGGCAGGATGCACAAAACAACAAACTACAGGTATTGACCTTGCAAACCTCGACACCACAGTAGAGCCGCAAAACGATTTCTACCAATACGCATGCGGTGGATGGATGGCAAATAATCCCTTGACTGCCGAGTATTCACGTTTCGGTACTTTCGACCAATTGAGTGAAAATGTCAGAGAGCAGACCAAAGGCATCATAGAAGGGTTGGCTGCTACCGATAACCGCCACGGCTCAATAGAGCAGAAAATAGGCGATTTGTACAACCTCGCTATGGATTCAACACGCCGCAATGCCGACGGGATAGAGCCCGTACAGGCTGAATTGGATGTTATCCGCAGCATCAGTAACCGCAGCGAAATCAGCGGTCTATTAGGTTCAGAACCCGAAATAGGATTCTTCGGACTATATGTTGACGCCGAGTTATATGACAGCCGTATGAATATTCTGCAAACCTATCAGGGCGGTTACTCTTTAGGCGAGAGAGAGTATTATCTGGAAGATGACGATTTCAACCGCAATATCCGTGAAAAATATTTAGAGCATATCGCAAGGATGTTCGGTTTATTCGGCTATAACGAATCCGAAGCAAAACAAAATGCCGGCACCGTGCTACGTCTTGAAACACGTATAGCCCGCGCTGCAAAAAGCAATGTTGAGTTACGCGACCCCGAAGCCAACTACCACGTAATGAGTGTTGATTCGCTCAAGACATTAGTGCCTGAAATCAATTGGGACGCATTATTTGCCGGTATAGGGATAAGTCCTGTCCGCCTTTCGGTATCACAGCCGGAACACCTAAAGGAAATAGGCAGAATACTTACAGACGAGCCGCTTGAAGACCTGAAGACTTTACTGCTGTGGCAGATTATTGACGGCACGGCAAGTCAGCTGTCAGATGAGATAAGCGAAGCTAATTTTGACTTCTACGGTCGCGTGCTGAGCGGCAGAGAAGAGCAAAGTCCGCGCTGGAAACGCGCCGTGAGTGCAGTGAACGGCTCTTTAGGAGAAGCTGTGGGTCAGATGTACGTAAAACAATATTTCCCGCCTGAAGCCAAAGAGCGTATGAAAAAACTTGTAGGCAATCTGCAAGTTGCGTTAGGTCAGCGTATTGACGGACTGACATGGATGGGCGACAGCACCAAAGCCAAAGCACACGAAAAACTCAGCACATTCTATGTCAAGATAGGTTATCCTGACAATTGGCGCGACTACAGTGCTTTGGATATCGACCCGAAACTGTCATTCCACGAAAACATGGTTCGCTCCGAGAAATTCGAGCAGGCATACAACTTCAGTTTTATAGACAAACCCGTTGACCGCGAAAAATGGTACATGACACCGCAAACAGTCAACGCATATTACAACCCGTCAACCAACGAGATATGTTTCCCGGCTGCTATCCTGCAACCGCCTTTCTTTGACATGAAAGCCGATGATGCCGCCAACTACGGCGCAATAGGTGTGGTTATCGGACATGAGATGACACACGGATTCGATGACCAAGGCTCACAATTCGACAAAGACGGCAATCTCAACAACTGGTGGACAAATGCCGACCGCGAAAGTTTCAAAGCCCGCACACAAGTAATGGCAGACCATTTCAGCAGTATCAAAGTGCTTGACGACCCTGAAACATATGCCAACGGCAAACTGACTCTCGGCGAAAATATAGCCGACCACGGCGGTTTGCAAGTATCATTCCTCGCCTTCAAAAACGCAACGGCAGATAGTCCGCTTGAAACCCGCGATGGCTTCACTCCCGAACAACGGTTCTTCCTTGCATACGCAAATGTTTGGGCAAACAACATACGCAAAGAACAGATTATCAAACAAACAGTCGGCGACTCACACTCCTTGGGCAAATGGCGCGTAAACGGTGCTCTACCGGAAATTCAAGCATGGTATGACGCATGGAATGTGACACCCGAAAGCCCTATGTATATCGAACCTGAAAAACGGGTTTATATCTGGTAACAACATGAAGGCAATAACACTATATAGTATTTTACCGGTGAGAACGGAACCGCATGAGTCTGCGGAAATGGAGACACAGCTTCTTTTCGGAGAAACAGCGGAGATACTTGGCACAGAACCGCACTGGGTACACATCAAAGCCGACAATGACGGCTCTGAAGGCTGGGCTGACCGCAAGATGCTTATAGACCTGACCGACAACGAATACAAGCAGGTTTGTGATGCGTATAAGTCAACACCTATGCGTATCACCCTGCCTGTAGCGTTTGCCTTAAGCCGAGGCGATGCCAAGACTATACCACTTGCCGCCGGCACAATATTGCCCAACTACGAAAACGGACATTTTGAAATCCTCGGAGCGCATTTCGACATCGACCCTCAGGCAGTGTCCGCACCACTCGCTTTTACAGAAGAGACATTCCTACACACAACTCGTTTCTTCCTGAACTGCCCGTATCTCTGGGGCGGGAAAAATATGTTTGGGTTCGACTGTTCAGGCTTCACACAGGTTATTTACAGTTTGTTCGGTATTAATCTGCCGCGCAACGCAAGTCGGCAAGTTAAGGTTGGAGAACAGATTGATTTCCTTGCCGAAGCCCGACTTGGCGACCTTGCCTTTTTTGACCATGGCGACAACGGAGTCATAAGTCACGTGGGCATACTGCTTGATGACAAACGTATTCTCCACTGCTCAGGACGCGTCAAAGTAGAGCGCACCGACCCAAATGGTATAATCAACACCGAAACCAACCAATACTCCCACAGTCTCCGCACAATAAGGCGAGTAAGGTAAATGGTGTTGACTTTTTGCCGGACAGACGGCAACTGTCGGACAGACAAGGCGGCAAAGACAACAATCAACTCATCCATTCCTACAATCTAATTGTATAAACTCTAAAGCATCACATCTCGATACCACCGATACCACTGATGTCAATGTGTCGTTCACGACCGGCTTTGTGGATAAGCGGGATGGATATTTGTGTCGGTTATTACTCTATTGGAAACTCAAAATATGTGTCCGGAAAGGGCTCATTTTTCAGAGTGAAATGCCACCACTCACTTTCAAGCGGTTTGAATCCGTGGCGAAGCATAGCATCACGAAGTATCATTCGATTTTTGAATTGTTGTTCGGTAATACCTGTACCGTCACCAACGTATTTTCCTATTTCAGGATAGAGTCTTGTATCGGGATTGCCACAATAATCAGGGTGTGATTCAATGCCAAACCAATCGAAAGTGCCTCCCATATCCACCTCTTTTTCAGTCTGCATATCAAACAATGTCAAATCAACAGTCGAACCGCGCGTATGCCCTGACTTTGCCATAACATAATCCTGCTCAAACAACAAAGGTTTATCAAGCAATGGATAGAAGTAGCGTTTCATACAGGTGTCTGTCGGATTCTGCGACCAACGAACGAAATGGTCAACTGCACACTGCGGGCGATAAGCATCGTAAATCTTCAGGCGATAGCCTTTTGCTATTACATCATCGCTGACACGCTTCAATGAATCAGCAGCCTCACGAGTAAGCAATGCCAACGGGCGATTATAGCCGTCAATGCGCGTACCTACAAAGTTATAAGTGCCGAAGTAGCGAATCTCAAGAATGACATCCGGTACGACTTCCGCTACCTCTACAAAGTACGAACGATCTTGCTCAGGTTTGAAGTTGTCGTGTAAATAGGTACAGCCAACCTGAACCATACAAAATAACACAACGAAGAAAAAAACTGATTTATTGGTCATTATATATCTGTTGTTTGTGTTGTTTATAGGTTAAAATAGAACTTAAGCGTAATTTTTGATTTGCAAAAGTATGATTTTTTACAAATTTTGAAAGTCTTGCGAAAAATCCTTGTCTCGCCATATTGTTAAAGACAATAGCCGCTACTGACTGCGATTCGCAAACAACGGTTGCTTGAATTCAAGCAACCGTTGTTAATATCTGATGCTTTATCATTAATCCTCGTCTGTCTGCGATGCAGCGAAGTCTTTGATAAGTTTTTCCTGTACATCCATCGGCACAAGTTCATATGACGCAAAATGCATTGTGAAACTTGCACGACCACCGGTGAGGGAACTCAATGTAGTTGAATAATTTGACAATTCTTTCAACGGAATCTTCGCCTGTAGATGCTCAAAACCTTTTTCTGAACTTGAACCCATGATTATACCACGGCGACCGTTCAAATCGCTCATTACATCACCCATCTTGTCTGACGGCACGAAGATGTCAACATCATAAATAGGCTCAAGAATCTTAGGTCCTGCATTGCGGAATGCTTCTGCAAAAGCATTACGACCTGCAAGGCGGAATGAAATTTCATTGGAGTCAACGGGGTGCATCTTACCGTCATAAACGATAACACGTACATCACGTGCATACGAACCGGTCAGAGGACCTTGCTCTATACGATCCATAATACCCTTAAGGATAGCAGGGATAAAACGAGCGTCTATTGCACCACCGACAATAGAATTGATAAGCACCAATTTACCACCCCATTCGAGAGGTATCTCCTGCGTATCGCGAACTGAAATCTTGAACTCCTGACCACCGAACTTGAATGTATCGGGAACGGGCTGTCCCTCAACATAGGGTTCAACAATAAGGTGAACCTCACCAAACTGACCGGCACCACCCGATTGTTTCTTATGACGATAGTCGGCACGTGCAGCTTTTGTAATGGTTTCACGATAAGGAATCTTAGGCTCATCAAAGATTACCGTCATCTTGTCGTTATTTTCCAAACGCCATTTCAGTGTACGAAGGTGGAACTCACCCTGACCACTGACTATTGTCTGCTTCAATTCCTTTGATTGCTCGATTACCCATGTAGGATCTTCTTCGTGCATACGAGTCAGCAGTGCTGACAATTTTTCAGAATCAGCCTCCGACTGTGGACGTATAGCGCGACGATATTTGGGGTCAGGATAAACTATTTGACCGAAATGGAAATCGCAGTCTTTTGCATTAAGAGTGTTGCCTGTACGGGTATCTTTCATCTTGACTGTAGCACCTATATCACCTGCCGACAATTCATCAACCTGCGTGCGAATAGCACCTGCCACAGCAAACAATTGAGAAATACGCTCTTTGCTGCCACGATCCATATTGGTCAGGTCATCGCCGGCTTTAATCTTACCACTCATTACCTTGAAGTAGTTAACCTCGCCAATATGCGGCTCGACAGATGTCTTGAAGATAAACAATGAAGACGGACCTGCAACATCGCATGGTACTTCTTTTCCGTCAGCTGTCTTGGGAGCAGCAACTTCGCTTACGCTCGGAGCAATCTCACCAAGAAACTCCATCAGACGGCGGACACCCATATCACGCTGTGCGCAAACACAGAAAACAGGATATACATCACCGAGTGCAACACCTTTACGCAAACCTTCGCGTGTCTCTTCGTCCGACAACTCGCCCGCTTCAAAAAACTTATCCATCAATGACTCATCATTTTCAGCAGCCATTTCGTAAAGAGCATTACGCAATTCCTCTGCCTTATCTGCCTGATCGGCGGGAATATCGGAAATTTCTGGAGCACCGCCTTCGGCTTTCCATTTCAGCATTTTCATTTTCAATACATCAACAACAGCGTTGAAACCTGCACCTACAGATACGGGGAACTGTATTTGCGCCACCTTGCCGCCGTAAGCCTCTTTGAGCTGCTCAACTGTCTTGTCGTAATCGGCATTATCGTGGTCAAGTTTGTTAACCACAAAGATAACAGGTTTATGGTAACGCTCTGCATAGCGGAAATGGTTCTGGGTACCAACTTCAACACCGGCAGCGGCATTAACAAGTATCATAGCCGTATCTGTAACATTAAGACTGGTAACAGCACCGCCTACAAAATCGTCAGAACCCGGGCAGTCGATGATATTAATCTTTTTGTTCAACCATTCGATGTTAGCAACCGTCGGAAATACAGAATACCCATACTCTTTTTCTACCGGGAAATAGTCACTAACCGTGTTTTGTGCTTCAACAGAACCACGACGTTTTATGATACCACTCTCAAAGAGCATCGACTCAAAGAGAGTGGTTTTTCCGGTGCCCGAGCCGCCGAGCAACGATACATTCTTGATGTCAACTGGATTGTAAAGTTTCATAAGTCTTTTATATTTAATTGATTATTGATTTTTCTGATATTTTTATACAACACTCGAAAAAGCGGCGTAAAATTACAACTTTTTTCCGATATAATAAAACACGGAAAATATGTTTTGGAACATAAAAACAGTCAATTCCCGTCACCTATCGCTCTCCCTGAATACTTTTTTACGCTCATTCTACCGTCAACAGAAGCCTTCATCTGCCCTTTCTCTTTCACATAATCCAAATATAAATCTCTGATTTTCTGACCTGTTTCTAATTTATCAATTGCACGGGTAAAGGCAACCATCTCGTCTGTGCCGGTGCTCAGATAGTCGCTCGTAGCGATATAATATACAGCATCAGGAACGACTTTTTTGCCGCCGATAGTGACATTTTCAGCCTTGTCACCGTTAATAACCATTCGAATACCGGAAACTCCTTCACCTCTGCGCCGAGCAAATGTGTTACACAAATCCAATATATCCCTGCCTTCCATTGTAACTACAACAAGAGAATTATCAAAAGGCATAAGAGAATATATTGTGCCTACCGTAACATCTCCGGCGGAAATATCACACCGCAACCCGCCTATATTGACCACCGCTGCATCAACCTGCCCTTTGGTCTGCCTGCGGGCTATTTCGAGCAAAGCATCCGCACCCCAGTTAATCAGATTGCTCTCCGGCCTGACACGCGTCAAAGCCTCAGGAGCGTAACCTATAACATGGTTCATAATACTGTCCTTAAGATGCTTGATTGGAACCAATTGACATATATATGCCGAATCCTGAACGGAATCAAAAGAGGAATCTATTTTAACGGCTTCGGAAAAAGACGATGTTACCCTGACCTGCTCAGAGCCGCACGACAAACATAATAAAGTCAACAATACGAATATACATGGACGTGTCTTCATGAAGAGTGGAGTTTAGAGAGTGCAAAATTAGTAAAATTTTTGATTATCTCAAAATAATCAATTAATTTTGCAACGATTTTTTGACAACCAATACCACACAATGGAGAATTATGCGGAAAATTTGAACAATCCTATCTTCCGTTTTATCGGCAAAACAGCTGATGAAATGGGTGTAGAATGCTATGTTATCGGAGGATGGGTGCGAGACATGTTTCTCCATAGACCGTCAAAAGACATTGATATTGTAGTTATAGGCAGCGGAGTTGATTTTGCGCTCTCTGTTGCCAATCGTATAGGCAAACAAGCAAAGGTAAATGTATTCAGAAATTTCGGCACGGCACAACTTACAATTCATCCATCACACAGCAAAAATGACACATACCGGACAACAGAGCGTATAGAAATAGAATTTGTCGGTGCCCGCAGGGAATCATATAATAGAAATTCACGCAAACCTATAGTTGAAGACGGGACACTCGAAGATGACCAAAAACGCCGTGATTTCACTATCAACGCACTCGCACTATGCCTGAACAACGACAGATTCGGCGAATTGCTCGACCCGTTTGACGGATTGAGAGACATGGAAGAATGTCTTATTCGTACACCGCTTGACCCCGACATAACCTTTTCCGATGACCCGCTGAGAATGATGCGGGCTATCCGCTTCTCCTCTCAATTGGGTTTTTATCTGACTACACAAACCTTCGATGCAATCGCAAGAAACGCAGAGCGGATAAGAATAATCAGCGGAGAACGAATTGCAGATGAATTGAACAAGATAATGTTGTCAAGAAAACCGTCAGTTGGATGGATTTTACTGGAAAAAACTGGGTTATTGAAGATTATCCTTCCGGAATTAGATGCCCTCAAAGGAGTCGATTCTATCGATGGACGCGGACATAAAGACAATTTTTCACACACTATGCAGGTGCTTGATTCAGTAGCACAAAAAAGCGACAAGTTATGGCTTCGGTGGACTGCACTGCTGCATGATATCGGAAAACCAAAGTCAAAACAATATATTCAGGGACAAGGTTGGACATTCCATCAACACGATTTCATCGGACAGAAAATGATTCCCGGCATATTCAAACGTCTGAAACTGCCGCTTAACGAAAACATGAGATACGTTCAGAAACTTGTCGGTCTGCACATGCGTCCCATCTCGCTTATCGAAGATACGGTAACCGATTCAGCCGTGCGAAGGATTTTATTCGAAGCCGGCGATGATATCGAAGATTTGATGGTTTTGTGCGATGCTGATATAACATCAAAAAATCCTGACAAGGTTCGCCGCTTTCATCGAAATTATGAAATTCTGCGGCAAAAAATGAAAGATATCGAAGAAAAGGACAGAATACGCAACTTCCAGCCGCCGGTTGACGGAAAACTTATCATGGACGTTTTGGGACTCCCACCATGCAATACCGTGGGCGATATCAAAGCTGCCGTTAAAGACGCAATTCTTGACGGCATAATCCCCAACGAATACGATGCCGCCTTCCAATACATGATAAAAATTGCCGGTGAAATGGGAATTAACAAAAAAGAGGTGTGAAAAAAATTACATGCATACTGCTCTGTCTATTGTGTCTGTCCGCAGATATATTGGCTCGCAAAGACAGCATTCAAACAGTTATCCGTAGCTGGACGCTTGCTGACGGCTTGGCTGTTGCAGACAGTATTGCTCCTGACACTAACTGGATTGACTACGCCGTACTTGATATAAACAACCGCTACTCAATCGCAAACACGTGGAACGGAAACATGGTAAGCCCTATACAAACGGCGATATTCTTCAAACGACAAAACAAATCAGACTTTATATTTGAACAAACCTATACACCGTATTTGCTGACACCAAAAGATATACGCTACTATAATACAACAACCCCCTACTCCAATATTTCATATCGCAAAGGCTTTACAACATATCGCGAAGACAACGACTTAAGTTTCCATTTCACCGGCAACCTGAGCCGCAGAACAAACCTCGGTGTCAGTGTGGACTATAAAAACGCTGTCGGATTATACGACAGCCAGTCAGCCAAACGCTTTAATGGCGCACTATGGGCATCATATAACGGTGATAAATACAGCTGCCAGGGCTCGTTTATGTACAACACTCTTTCAAATTTTGAAAACGGCGGAATAAACAATGCTGAACAGTATCTGTCATCGTCAATCAATACCTACGACTACCCTGTCAACATGACAGGAATGTCAGGTCTGAAATCATATTCCGGTTATTTCAATCAACGGTACAGTATTTGCATAGAAAAAGAAAGAAAGGTTAACGAAGACTCTGTTACCATTGACTACATACCGGTAACCACTTTTCTGCACACAATAGAAATCAATCGCGATACCAAACGTTATATTGAGAAAACGGTAAACAATGATTTCTGGGCAGATACGTATTACAACAACAGTTATACTTGCGATTCGGCAAACATGTTGCGTATCGCCAATACCTTGGCGGTTACTTTCGAAGAGGCTTTTAATAAGTGGCTGAAATTCGGTGCAACAGTTTATGCTGCCCACGAAGCGGAAAGGTATGGCAATTTGTCATTATTAAATGACACAACACGATATGTTGACACTGCCAAATGGATTAACAATATAACCGTCGGCGGACGATTATTCAAAAACATGGGGCGTTGGATTCACTATAATTTCGGAGGCGGAGTGTGTCTTGCCGGTTATAAATTGGGCGAATTCAATGTTGACGGACATATTGAGGGAGTCATTCCTGCCGGCAAAGATTCATTGCGAATCAAAGCAGATGCTTTTTTGAGAAACGAAGAGCCTAACTATCAGGTACAACATTATTGGTCAAACCATTTTGTATGGAATAACGATTTCAACAAGATATATCGCTTCCGTGTCGGCGGATCTGTCGGCTACTACAACAAATGGGTGGACGTAATCGGAAACGCGCATTTTGAAAATATTACACGCCATATATATTTCGATAAGTCGTGGATACCGCAACAGTACGATGGCAACATACAGGTTATTGCAGTTGATGCAAAAGCAAATATACACACTAAACGATTCGGCTGGGAGAATGACGTTGTGTGGCAACACTCCACCTCAGAATTATTGCCGCTGCCTGAAGTTGCATTATATACCAACATGTATTACCACGATGTATGGGCAAAAGTGCTAAATGCACAAATCGGAGTCGATATGCGCTACAACACAGCTTATTATGCACCTATACTGAATCCGGCAACCGGACAGTTTGCAATACAAGACACAAACCGTATCGGTAATTACCCGATAATGAGTGTTTACGCTAATTTTAAACTGAAAAAAGTACGATTCTATGCTTTATTCACTCATTTCAACAAATATTTCTGGCGTAACACCAATTACTATTCCATGGTCAACTACCCAAAAAATCCACCCGTTTTTTCAGCCGGTGTATCATGGAATTTCTTCGACTAAAGTAAAAAGTACTCAAAGTCGGACAACTGAACAGAAAATCGCAAACATAATTTATCATACTACTCACGACTAAATAATTAACAACATGGTTTATACAGAAGACTTGACAAAGATTATCATGTACTCCAAGCAGGAAGCCAAACGGTTAGGCAATGATTTTGTCGAACCGGAACACCTCGTACTCGGCATCCTGCGTTTAGGTAAAGGAAAGGCATACAACGCAATATCGCGTAAAAATTCAAAAACAGACATTAAACAGCTGAAACAGGAATTGGACCAATCACTCAGTACAAATTCGCAAATACCTCTTGTTCAGGAGGATGAAGCAATCCCAATGAACCGTATTTCAGAACGAATAATAAATCTGATGGATTTAGAAGCCAAGGCTATGAAATCATCAAAGGACAGCGATGAACATCTGTTGCTTGCCTTGCTGAAAGATGGCGAGACATCAGCTGCCGAAATCCTTCATAATCACAATGTTTCTTACGAAGAAGTAAAACAAACTGTTGTACCCAAGGCTGCCGCCGATTTTATGGAGGAAGACGATGAGGACAGCAAAGAACCGGTTTTTGATGAAAAAGTAAAGAAAAAGAACAAGTCAAGCGATACTCCGGCTTTGGACACATTTGGAACAGACCTGACCAAACTCGCTACTGAAAACAAGATAGATCCGGTTATCGGACGAGAGAAAGAGATAGAACGTATCATTCAAATCCTTTCCCGCCGTAAGAAAAACAACCCCGTTTTAATCGGTGAACCCGGTGTCGGAAAGTCAGCAATCGTGGAAGGTCTGGCACTTCGCATATCACAAAAAGATATCAGCCATGCACTTCACGGCAAGCGCATTGTAGCACTTGACATGGGACATTTAGTAGCAGGCACAAAATACCGAGGACAATTTGAAGAACGACTTGAAGCCGTTATGAACGAGTTGAAAGAACACCAAGAGGTAATTCTTTTCATTGACGAAATTCATACCATAATAGGCGCAGGCGGAGCAAGTGGCTCTCTTGATGCCGCTAATATGCTCAAACCTGCTTTGTCACGCGGCGAAATACAATGTATCGGTGCCACAACTCTTAACGAATACAGAACAAGCATAGAAAAAGACGGAGCTTTAGAGCGTCGCTTTCAGAAGATTATTGTTGAGCCTACCACTGAACAAGAGACTATCGACATAATACAGCGTATCGCACCGTATTATGAATCATACCACAATGTCAGCTATACGCAAGCAGCCATTGAGGCTTGTGTCAAACTAACCGGACGCTATATCACAGACCGTGTTTTCCCTGACAAAGCCATCGATGCACTCGACGAAGCCGGAGCTCATGCCCATATAACTGCCATTCATGTTCCTGATTCAATCAAAGATATCGAACAACAATTGTCAGCCATCAAAGCAGATACGGAAAAAGTACTTGCAAAACACAACTATGAGCAGGCTATAGCACTACGCGACAAAGAGCGCGACCTGCAATTAGCACTTCAGCAAGAAACAACACGCTGGAAAAATACAGAAAAAGACCAACGTATTGACATTACCGACAACGACATAGCCCGCGCTGTGAGCCTGATGTCCGGCATTCCGATACAACGTATAGCCCAAGAAGAAGAACTTAAACTCAAAAACATGAGTAATTCTCTTCAAGAACGCGTTATAGGTCAGAATAAAGCCGTTAACGAAGTGGTGAGAAGTATCCAACGTAGCCGATTGGGACTCAAAGACCCCAAAAAGCCTATAGGAACATTCCTTTTTATCGGTCCTACAGGTGTCGGCAAAACACATCTTGCACAATGTCTGGCAGAAGAAATGTTCGGCTCTCGCGATGCAATTATCCGTATCGATATGAGCGAATATATCGAGAAATTCAGCGTGAGCCGCCTGACAGGTGCGCCTCCGGGATATGTCGGGTACGAAGAAGGCGGTCAACTGACAGAGCAAGTTAGACGCAAACCGTATTCCATAGTGCTGTTCGATGAAATAGAAAAAGCCCATCCGGATGTCTATAACACCCTGCTGCAGGTTATGGACGAAGGACGACTGACCGACTCGTTAGGCAGACATATAGATTTCAAAAATACGATTATTATCATGACCTCCAATGTCGGCTCAAAACAAGTTAAGGATTTTGGCTCAGGTATAGGTTTCTCCCGTAGTACCGAACTTGATGCTGCAAATGCCGAAAGCATAATCCGCAAAGCACTGAACAAACATTTCCAACCCGAATTTCTCAACCGTATTGACGAAATAATAATGTTTGACCAATTGTCACGCGAATCTATACATCAAATTATTGACCTCGAACTAAAGGGACTGTACGACCGCGTTTCACAAATGGGCTATACTCTCCGACTTACCTCCGAAGCAAAAGACTTTATTGCAGAAAAAGGTTATGATGTCCAGTACGGAGCCAGACCGCTGAAAAGAGCCATCCAACGCTATGCAGAAGACGCACTGGCTGATATCCTGCTCGGCAGTAAACTGCCGCAGGACACTGTTATCGAACTTCAAAAAGACGGCAACAACACACGCGCTGTGAAAATTTAAAAATTTTATGAAATACGTTGAATAGTCAATGACAAGATGTTTTGCTGCATTGTTCACAACTAATTTTCTTGGTACCCTTAATGACAACTACCAGAAAATGCTTGCCCTGCTCTTTGTAACCCAGTGGGTGACAGGGGCGGCAACACAATCGCTGTACGTTGGTATTGCAGGTGCATCAATAGTCATCCCATATATCTTCTGCTCTCCTATAGCCAATCGTTTGGCACAACGATTCGGCAAAAGACGTGTTGTTATAGTCGCCAAATGGTGCGAGATTCCGATTGTGAGTGTGGCTACTATCGGCTTTTATATGCATAATCTGCCGCTTATTATTTTGGCATTGCTCCTCATGGGTCTGCAAAGCTCCCTGTACAGCCCTGCAAAATACGGGTTGATACGCGAATTAGGCGGTGTGGAAAATGTAAGCAACGGTATGGGCGGCATGGAGGCGGTAAGTTTCGGCGGTATGCTGCTCGGAACAGTTTTAGCCTCGCTCATGATTGGTACTTTGGAATGTACCGAGCTGCAGTGTTCTTTTTTGCTCTTTATTTTCGCATTTCTTGGTATAATAAGTGCCCATTTGATAAGAGATAATCAACAGTCAATCGACCCCGACCAACTTCAATCAGCCTCATCGGTTCAATCAACCTCACTCAACCCCTTTGCATACGCAAAAGCAGCACACAAGATTGCCCGCAGCCACAGAGGACTCAATTCCATAATATACGTTTTGAGCATTTTTTGGTGGTTTGCAGCTACTATACAAATGGGACTTCTCGTGTTCTGCAAAAATGAGATGTTGCTTGACGATACCATGGCGGGACTTATGGTTGCTCTCACTGCGATTGGAATAAGCATAGGATGCGTGGTTGCCGGATTGGTGGGAAAAAAGAATTTCGAACTCGGCAGAATACCTGTTTACGGACTGCTGATGTCAGGCATTCTGCTGCTGATGTTCTTTATTGTTCCCATGAAGACATGGCTTTTCTCACTCCTGCTTCTCATATTATCATCATTGGCAGGATTCTTCAAAGTTCCGCTGGATGCCGAAATACAACGTATAGTGAAAACCGACGAACTCAATACCATACTTGCATATTTCAACCAAATTTCTTTCTTCGCTATCCTCATAGCATCAATAACTTACAGTCTTATAAGCAATTTCTTTCCACAACATTCAATGTTTCTGATGCTCGCAATAGGAATATTTGCCGCAAGTATCTATATCATCTTCACTTACCGACCTTTGATTTGCTATGTTGTCCGCACTTTACTTCATCTCAGATACAAAGTGAAAATTGTGGGTACAGAACATCTGTATAACGAACGCACACACCTCATATTGCCTAACCATCAGGCTATTATCGACCCTATAATAACGTTTGCAGAGTTTTATGACCATAAGATGTACCCGCTTGTGGACAGCCGATTCTGGAAAAGCAGTTTTGTGGTGAGACATATACTCGACCTTCTCAATGCCGTAGAAGTTCCGGACCTGGCTATTTCTCATAAATTAGAAGAAATTAATCAGGTTAAGAGTCTCAATTCTATTGTACTCGACAATCTGTCGGAACATAATGACATTATTTTCTATCCTTCAGGACACATCACGACCGATGGCACAGAGAAAATTGGCAACCGACGATTGGCATACGAAGTGTGTCAGGAAATAAGTATGCCTGATTCGCAAATATCCAATGTCGAAGTTCTGGGTGTTAAAATTAACGGTCTCTGGGGCAGTGTATGGAGCCGTAAAGACCGCAACTCCTCACCACCGTTAGGCAGTACAATGCTCAAAGCCTTGGGGTTGCTGTTTGTTATTCGACCGAGAAGAGAGGTTTATATTCATATTCGGCCTATTACCAACAAAGTAAAACAATGGTGTTCAAAATCAGACAAACAATATTTCAACCAGCAACTCGAAGATTTCTATAATAACTGATAGATTAAGCAAAATTAGCTCATTGTCACACCCTTGCAATGAAAATGGTAAATAATAAAAATGGCAAAATACTTTGACGATATAGATTTTGAAGAAGAGATTCTTGATGCTCTCGACGCAATGAATTTCGTAGAAATGACTCCGGTTCAGGAAAAGACTATTCCGATAATAATGGACGGTAAGGACGTTATTTCCTGCGCCCAGACCGGCACGGGCAAAACAGCAGCATATATTCTGCCTCTGCTTAATAATCTGCTTACCCACAATCATTCCGAAAACCACCTCAATGCCATTATCATGGCTCCTACACGCGAATTAGCGCAGCAGATTGACCAACAGATGCAAGGATTCAGTTATTACGCTCCCTTTTCGGCTGTTGCAGTTTACGGTGGTAATGACGGCGGCGCATGGGATATCCAAAAGAAAGGACTCACGCACGGAGCCGACATAGTTATAGCAACTCCTGGCAGGCTTCTCTCTCATATCAAAGTTTATAATATCGACTTCTCACACGTTAAGTATTTTATCCTTGACGAAGCCGACCGAATGCTTGATATGGGGTTTTACGACGATATAATGAAAATAGTCAACCTGCTACCAAAATCAAGACAAACAATAATGTTTTCCGCTACAATGCCTCCAAAAATACGCACTCTCGCAAAAGAAATTACTCACAACGTGGCAGAAGTGCGAATTGCTGTATCAAAACCGCCGGAAAGCATACACCAAACCGCCTATATATGCTATGAACCACAGAAAATCAAACTTATAGAAAATATCTTTGCACACCACAAACTGAATAAGGTCATACTTTTTGTCAGCAAGAAAAACATGGTGCGCGAACTTACACGCTCGCTTCGCAAACTCAATATAAGAGCCGACGAAATGCATTCTGACCTTGAACAATCCGCTCGCGACCATGTGATGCACGAATTCCGTAGCGGCAGAGTGGACGTATTAGTCGCTACTGATATTGTATCACGAGGCATTGATATTGACGATATTCCTTTGGTTATAAACTATAATGTACCAAGAGATGCAGAAGATTACGTTCACCGCATTGGCAGAACAGCAAGAGCCGACAACTCAGGTATCGCAATAACACTCGTTAACCCCGATGAACAAAAATACTTTCGACACATAGAGCAATTTTTAAAAAAAGACATAGAAAAACTACCTTTACCGGAAGGTTTTGAACCCGGACCGGAATACAATGTTCAACAAATAACTGAAAGAAAGAAAAAAGTATTCCACAGAAAGCCGAAATATAGTCATAAGAAATGAAATGTGAGTCCTCAAAATTGAAAATAATTAAATAACCATCGATAATATGATTAAATGTCTTGATTTGGAACCACGCGAAGTTTTCAGCGAGTTTTATGAAATAACCCGCATTCCACGACCTTCAAAACACGAAGAAAAAATAGGTGCATACCTTGTTGAATGGGCAAAAAAACACCATTTGGAATATCAAACCGACAAGGTCGGTAATGTTGTAATACGTAAACCTGCCTCACATGGTTACGAAAACCGATCGGGTGTAATCCTTCAAGCACACCAGGATATGGTATGCGAAAAAAACAGCAATGTACAACACGACTTTATGACCGACCCGATAGAAACATGGGTTGACGGCGACTGGCTCAAAGCACGAGGTACAACATTAGGAGCAGACGATGGCATCGGTATAGCGATGGCACTTGCAACTCTTGCCTCGGACACACTCAAACACCCTTCATTGGAATGTCTGTTCACCATTGACGAAGAAACAGGACTGACGGGCGCATTTGCTCTTCAAGGGGACATGCTGCACGGCTCAACACTAATCAATCTTGATTCTGAAGATGACGGCGAGGCTTTCATCGGTTGCGCAGGAGGTATAGACACAGTGGCACGCTTTCCAATAGAATATCAGCCGGTGGAAACCAATACTTTCGCAGCAAAAATAAGCGTGAATGGACTTATCGGCGGTCATTCCGGCGATGACATAGATAAAGGACGCGGCAATGCCAACAAAATACTCGTGCGCTTTCTCTATCAACTCAGCAAATCAACAAAGTTGCAACTCGCCTTTATCCACGGCGGCAACCTGCGCAACGCTATTGCGCGTGAGGCAGAAGCTGTGGTCGTTGTCCCATCAAACTACAAGGAACAGCTGCGAATAGATTTCAACGTTTTCCTTGACGCAATACAAAACGAATTAAGCAACCCTGAAAAAGAATTGCAGATGCAACTTGAGAGCACAGAAATACCTGATAAAGTTTTCACCTGCAATCTTACTCAACGCCTAATACTCTCACTCTATGCCTGCCCGCATGGTGTTGTACGCATGAGTCAGGATATGAAAGGATTAGTGGAAACAAGTACCAACCTTGCTTCAATCAAAGAAATTGACAATGAAATAGTCATCGCCACATCTCAACGGAGTTCTGTTGAGTCTGCAAAACACGATATAAAAAATATGATTTCTGCCGTGTTTGAATTAGCCGGAGCGCAAGTAACTAATAGTGATGGCTATCCGGGGTGGAAACCTAACACACAATCACACATTCTTGACATCACTGTTGACACCTACAAGACACTTTTTAATACAGAACCAAAAGTAAGAGCTATACATGCCGGTTTGGAATGCGGACTGTTTTTGGAAAAATACCCGCATTTGGACATGGTATCAATTGGTCCTGGAATGGTAGGAGTACATAGCCCGCAAGAAAAACTCAATATTCCGAGTACACAACGCTGCTGGCAATGGCTGCAAAAAATATTATGCTCATTATAAAAAACGGATGCTTTTAGGCATCCGCTTTTTTCCCTTCCGATACAGCCGCCATTATTTTGGCTTCTATTTCAGCTGCAAGGTCAGGATTGTCACGCATAACCTGTTTGCAGGCATCACGCCCTTGAGCTATACGTGAATCACCGTAGGAAAACCATGATCCGCTCTTCTTGATAATGTCGTACTCAACACCCATATCAACAATCTCACCTGCTTTAGAAATACCTTCGCCGAACATTATGTCGAACTCACATTTACGGAAAGGTGGCGCAACTTTGTTTTTCACCACTTTAACACGCGTCTGGTTACCGGTTACATTATCTCCGTCCTTAATCTGCGTTACACGACGAATATCAAGGCGTACAGAAGCATAGAATTTAAGCGCATTACCACCGGTAGTAGTCTCAGGATTGCCGAACATTACACCTATTTTCTCACGCAATTGGTTGATGAAAATACATGTTGTATTGGTTTTGGCAATATTTCCGGTAAGCTTACGAAGAGCCTGACTCATCAAACGAGCTTGCAAACCTACCTTATTGTCACCCATGTCACCTTCAAGTTCGGCTTTTGGTGTTAAGGCTGCTACAGAGTCTATAACCACAAGGTCAACAGCACTTGAACAAATCAGTTGGTCAGCCACCTCAAGAGCCTGCTCACCATTATCAGGCTGAGAAATAAGCAACTCATCAATGTTCACTCCGAGTTTCTCTGCATAATACGAGTCAAAAGCATGCTCTGCATCTATTATAGCTGCAATACCACCCTGCTTCTGCACATTAGCTATAGCATGAATAGCCAACGTTGTCTTACCTGACGATTCAGGACCGTATATCTCTATCACTCGACCACGAGGATAACCACCAACACCAAGAGCAATATTCAAACCTATAGACCCGGTATCTATAACAGGAATTTTCTCAACACGTGTCTCACCTAATTTCATTATCGTACCTTTGCCGAAGTCTTTATCAATCTTCGCCATAGCACGCTTTAACGCTTCTAGTTTTTCAGAATCCATAATGTATATTATTTAATTGTTATTTGCTCATTTCCAACATGCGGTTGATTGGTCGGACAGCTTTTGCAGCAATATCCGCATCTACATTTATCTCGTTGGTCTCGTCACGAAGACAGATATATAGTTTTTCCAACGTATTGAGTTTCATATAACTGCAATTGTTGCAAGCACATGTAGAGTCATTAGGCGGCACAGGTATAAACTCTTTTTGCGGACATTTTTTTTGCATCTCATGCAAAATACCACTTTCAGTGGCAACAAGAAAACAATGCTCGTCTGAATTGACAGCATAATTAAGTAGAGCCTGTGTTGAACCGACAACATCGGCAAGTTTTAATACCACTGACTTACATTCAGGATGTGCCAAAACTTTGGCATCAGGATAAAGCCGTTTTAATTCTATGAGCTTCTCTACCGAAAACTGCTCATGAACATGACACGCACCATCCCATAACAGCATATTGCGACCTGTTACACTGTTAATGTAGTTACCAAGATTGCGGTCAGGACCAAATATTATCTTTTCATCTGCCGGCAAACAATCAACAATTTTACGAGCATTTGAAGAAGTAACCACTATATCTGTCAGTGCTTTTACAGCAGCAGATGTATTTACATAAGAGATAACGGTATAGTCCGGATGAGATTTTACAAAATTCTCAAACTTATCTGCAGGACAACTGTCAGCAAGAGAACAACCGGCTGTCAAATCCGGTACAAGGACTTTCTTGTCCGGACAAATAATTTTAGCCGTCTCACCCATAAAATGTACACCGCAGAGAACAATAATATCAGCATCTGTCTTGGCTGCCTGTTGAGCAAGCGCAAGGCTGTCACCTACAAAATCAGCTATTTCCTGAATTTCAGGAATAGTGTAGTAATGCGCCATGATTATTGCGTTTTTCTCGCGCCTCAAACGGTTTATTTCATTTATCATCTTTTGTTTTCATTATTTTTCAATATGCAAAAATACAAATATTTTCCGTACTTACAAAAATTATTTACAAAATATTTTATATAATCACTCACATACACATCACACATTTTATGATATCATAGTAAAATTATATCCCTGCTCCGTCGGAAAACCCATATTCACGCTGCGGCTTACTTTGAAGAATGCGAGAGTGCGGTGGAACATCCTGCGTTATCCATATATTACCGCCGATGATAGTGTCATGACCAATACGTATTCGACCTAAAACAGAAGTATTAGAATAGATAGTCACATTATCCTCTACAATAGGGTGACGTGGAGTATCAAGCGGTAACCCGTTGACATCATATTGGAAATTCTTTGCACCGAGTGTAACACCCTGATACAGCATAACATGTTTGCCTATAATTGTTGTGGCTCCAATAACAATACCTGTACCATGGTCAATAGCAAAATACTCATCTATAGTGGCGGCAGGATGTATGTCAATACCGGTTTGTGAATGAGCTTTCTCAGCTATTATACGAGGAATAATAGGAACTCCGAGACGATGCAAAGCATGAGCGGTACGATGGTGAAGCATAACTTGTATTGCAGGATATGAAAAAACAACTTCTGCATAATTATTAACAGCAGGGTCGTGTTGAGCAATGGCTTGTATGTCGGTGAGAAGAAGACGTTTTATTTCCGGTAATTGTTTAAGAAAATCGGTGGCTACCTGCTCTGCCTGCTGCAAAACATCTTGTTCTCTCACGTCGCAACAGAAAACAAGTCCGCGCGATGCCTGCTGCCGCACTATACTGTGTATGCGTTCAATAGCTACACCATTATGAAAAAGACGATTTGAAGTGCAAGGTTGTAAGTCATCAAAAAATCCGGGGAAGAAAACACGCTTTAGCAGTTGCATAAGTTCATCTAACTGCTCAAGAGACGGCATCTGAGAAGATACTTGAAGGTGCAAATCGTTCTCCTGAACAGTCGTCGCTGACAATTGTTCAGATAAATCAGATATAAGCTGGCTATTTTTCATTAGATAGCGTGATTTAGTCATTATTGAAAAGCGAAGTGCTGAGGTATCGTTCCCCCGTATCAGGCAGTAATGCAACTATTGTCTTACCGGCATTCTCTCGTTGACGTGCGAGTGTAAGTGCGGCATGATAAGCAGCTCCTGACGATATGCCGACAAGTAATCCCTCAGTTTGCGCTAATAGCCTTGAGCCTTCCACTGCTTGTTGGTCGCTTACTGTCACAACCTGATTCACAACAGAGGCATCATAAGTATCAGGAACAAATCCCGCACCAATACCTTGTATTTTATGCTTACCTGAAATTCCTGTGGTAAGTACCGCAGAACTGAGAGGCTCTACACCGATGATTTGTATGTCTGATTTGTGACGCTTTAACGCTTTAGCAGTACCGCTTATTGTACCACCTGTACCAATGCCGCCAACAAATATGTCAATATGACCATCTGTATCGCGCCATATTTCCTCTCCTGTTGTACGCTCGTGAACAGCAGGATTGGCAGGATTAGTAAATTGACCTAATATCACGGCTCCGGGAATACTGTCGCGCAACTGTTCTGCCCTGCGTATCGCACCTTTCATGCCTTCAGTGCCTGGAGTGAGTTCCAATTGTGCACCATACGCTTTGAGTAAATTGCGACGTTCCTCACTCATGGTATCAGGCATAGTGAGAATGACCTTGTAGCCTTTGGCTATACCAACCCATGCCAAACCTACTCCTGTATTGCCGGATGTAGGCTCTATGATTGTAGCACCTGCACGCAGAATACCACGCTGTTCGGCATCTTCAATCATAGCAAGAGCAACACGGTCTTTAACGCTACCACCCGGATTAAAATATTCCAATTTAACGAGAATATCAGCTACCTGACATTCATGTCTTTTAGTACGCAGTAATGGTGTATTGCCAATAAGAGAAAATAAAGATGATTTTATCATATTATTTTAGTTTTTTTTTTTACACTTTCATTTTTCTACTCTCACATTATTAGCTTGTTCAGCTGCTTTGATGTGACATTGGGCAGATGGTGTGTAAGGTGTTCTATAATAATATGCGCAAATACTATAAATAAATTTTCTTTACCTGATTTTTAAATTTTAGTATATAAAGACCATGAGAAAGCTGAATAAAATCAGATGAGTCCTCGGCCAACTCTATATAATATATTCGCTGACCTGTTATAGTGTAAACAGATAATATGCCTGATTTTTTATTTTTTACTTCTACTACACTATTTTGTATAGAAATAATTAATTCATCGTCTGAAATATTTGGAAGTGCTGTAGCAGCTTTAAAACGCGAAATTTTAAGGTTATCAATTTGAAGACCTTTACCATAATTAGAATCTGTCTTTATAATTTTAATCATTGCGGACTTAGGCTCATTTATTTCATAACGATAAAGAGTCATACCATTAGTGGTGGAATTATGAGTTGTAGCTACTTGTACGTTTTTAGCTATATCTCTCCATGTTTTACCATCATCAACAGAACATTGAAGTGTAAAAGAAAGCTTGTAAGCACTGTAGTCCTCATAATTACCTGCCCAAAACTCAACCTCGCCTATACCTTGACTAAATGATTGGTATATATTTTCTATAGAAGCATTTTCACCACGCAAAGATACTGCAAGGTCATCCCATTTAGGTTTACCATCGTCAATAATTCCGTTTTTTATTTTATAACTTGTAATAGTTAGATAAGAATCTAACCCTTCTCCATAATCGAATATGTGTGTAAAATATCCGCCCTGCCATTTGTCATCAGAATCAAAGTATTTAAAGGTTGTATATTCATAACTTCCGCTTTTTGGAGGTGTGGTTGTGCCTTTTTCAAAATCGTCTGTATAATTCCAATATACTGTTTCATCAATCAAATCAGTTGAAACAAGTTCATATTCATCTATTTTTTTCATACCGTCAATGCCGTTGTATGTTTCATGGGTACCATGGAAAATAAATTCCTTACGCCATAATTCAGGATGCACATCAAGTCCGTAATCATCAAAAGTTGAAGAGTTTGGAAACTGAATTACAAGACAGTTATTAATATCATATTCTTTTGGAGAGTCGGCTATTATATAAACATATCCTCCAAAAGCAGATTGTAAATAATAACACCAAGGCGACATTTCATAGAAAAGTTTGTTATTGGAATTGGCTTCAAACTCACCTACTACAAAACCTTTAACATAATACTTGTCATTTGAAGACACTTTTTTAGTCTTAACTTCCTTAACACTAAATGGAGATTCCTTGGTTCCGTCACCGGCTAAAGATATAAATGATACTAAAACACAAATTAATAAAACATAAATTTTTTTCATGGCAAAAACAATAGAAAATATATTCTTTATTTTTTAATTATTTGTTGTTTTATTATAGGTTGTTGATAATGTTTAAAAGTATTATAATTTTTTGATTTTTAAAATAATAGAATTGTTAATAAAATAAACCTTTTTGCTTTTGATAACTTTTTGTTTTTGTTTATAAATGTTATGCACTATTATTTGAAAAGTTTTTTCAACTGTTATAAACAAGTTTTTCAACACTATACTTACATCCATTTTTTAAGTCTGAATATGAGAAGTACGAATAGTGTAAAAACTACCATTAGTGTAATAGCCATCCAAAAGCCCCAATAGCCAGGAAGTGTGAGACCGGGCATTTCTGTAAAGTTCATTCCATAAATACTTGCTATAAGTGTGGGAGGTAAAAATACTATATTTACAACAGTAAATATTTTTATAATCTTATTTTGCTCTATGTTGACCAAACCTAAGAAAGTATCTTGCAGGTAGTCAAGACGGTCAAAGCTGAATTTAGTGTATTCAAAAAGAGAATTTATATCTTTTATAATCATTGTAAGACGAGGTTGGAGTTCGCGTGGAAAAAAGTCGCATTTAAGCATATTACTTACTACTCGCTGTTTGTCCATTATGTTCTGACGAATAATAGTTACTTTTTCTTGCAGGTTTTTTATATCTACAAGCAAGTCTTCGTCAACATGTTCTGATGCTTCGTTGATTTTACTCGATAGTTCAGTAATATAATCTGTTGTATCCTCTATCATGTCAGCATCGTATTCAACTCGTGTTTCGAGCAGACTTGTTAAAACATGAAAACCTGTCGGATAGTTTTTAGAGTTTACAAACATCTTTTTAACTGTTTCATCAAAGCTGCCTAATTCAGCATCGCGCACTGACACTAAAATTCCATTTTTAACAATGAAAGATACCGGCTCTACTTCAAAATCAGCCTTTAGAAAATTGGAGTTTGCAACTATAGAATCATCAGTCTGGATATAGCGACTTGACATTTCTATTTCCTCCATTTCCTCATCTTCCTGAATGTATATTTTAAGAAAATCCTCTAACTGGTTTTCAACACTTTCTGAAACATCGAGCAAATCAATCCAAATTATATTTCTTTTGTCAATTTGATTGAGAATATCGAGTGTTTTTGCTATTTTTATTTTTTTTGTATCCTGATAAAATATTCTGAGTTCTCCCATTTTGTTTTAGATATTTAGTCAACCGTTTTGGTTGCTGTTATTAAATTTGTCAAGTTTATAAATTCATCGACCGATAATTGTTCAGGTCGCTTGGTAAATACGGGTTCTTTTAGTAGCGGATTATCTTTGCCTGCAAGTTGTTGCAAAGAGTTCCGCATCTGCTTTCGTCGTTGATTAAAAGAGGTTTTTACCACTGTTCGAAACATTGATTCATCACAGTTCAATTGTTTCCTTTTATTTCGTCGCAAACGAATTACCGCAGACTTGACTTTAGGTGGGGGATTGAAAACGTCTTCATTAACTGTAAAAAGATATTCTATATCGTAATATGCCTGCAACAAAACACTTAATATACCATAAGTCTTTTTGCCGGGTTTGGAAGCTATGCGTTCAGCAACTTCCTTTTGTATCATCCCGCTACAAAGAGGTACCTGATCACGATAGTCAAGTAGTTTGAAGAATATCTGGCTCGATATATTATAAGGATAATTACCAATAATGCAAAACGGCTTATTGCCGAAAATGCTATTCAAATTAAATTTTAGAAAATCACCTTCTATGAGATGAAGGTCAGGAAAATGTACTTTAAGATAATTAACAGATTCTCTATCTAATTCTATGGCTGTAAGTTCAATACAAGTATTTTGGAGCAGGAACTGCGTAAGAATACCTGTTCCGGGTCCAATTTCAAGCACCGGCATTCGACCATCGAAAACCATAATGCTGTCTGCTATCTGCTGCGCAACATTTAAATCCTTTAGAAAATGTTGCCCTAGCGACTTTTTGGGTCTTACTTGCATCGTCAGGGTGATAATCGTCCATAAGAAAGATATAGTTTTGTTAGCGAATGCAAAAGTACTAACATTATTTTTATTATGCAAATTTATTTTGAAAATTTAAAGATTTAACTTTCATTTTTCCGCTTTTTTCATTTTTTCTATTTGCTCATATCGAAAATATAGACTAATTTTGCAGCGTCACATCAGGAGCGCGAGCATCCTGCTCGCGACCGGAACAAGGAAGGTATATAACAGTTGTTATATAGAAGGTTATAAATTGTTGATGTGTAAATTGTAATAAGACATGGCTTTTCATAATGAATTAGGTAAACAAGGAGAAAAATTAGCCCGGGATTATCTTAAGAAAAAAGGTTATAAAATTTTAGCTGCTAATTGGAAATCAGGTAAATATGAAATTGATATAATTGCGCAAAATAAAAATGAAATTATTTTTGTGGAGGTTAAAACGAGATCGTCAGATTTTTTTGGTGATCCCGAAGATGCTGTAGATAATCGCCGACGGCGCAGAATGACAAATGCATCTGATTCTTATATGAAATACTATAAATGCAATCTTGAACCGAGGTTTGACATAATTTCTATAATATTAAACGATAAGCAGACAACCATAAATCATATTGAAGATGCCTTTCAACCCATTCCTTATTACTGATTATGAAAAAATTACTCATTGACATAGCCCGAATAATTAACGGAATAATAGACTTTTTATATCCGCCTTTCAAGAAACTTTTTTCACCCCAATTGTTCAAATATGCAGCATGCGGCGGCGGAAATATGCTTTTAGACTGGTTTCTTTACTTTATATTTTACAATTTTGTTATACGTCATAATAATGTTGACCTGGGAATAGTAACTCTTTCGCCTCATATTGCTACCCTTTGTATTGTTTTTCCAATAACTTTATCAACAGGATTTTACCTGAATAAATATGTAACTTTTACAGAGTCAACTATTCGTACAAGAAAACAACTCTTCAGATATGTTAGTATAGTATTTGTAAACCTTGCAATCAACTATTTCGGATTGAAACTATTTGTTGAGGTATGTGGAATATGGCCTACGGTTTCCAAAATTATAGTAACACTCATTACAGTACTTATCAGCTACTTCAGTAGTAAATACTATTCTTTCAGAAAATAATTATGAAAAACAAAAGACTTATAGCCATACTTTTGTTTATATTTTCATGGTCTTACATGATTTATAAACTTTGTGTCTATGATGACTATGGTTTGCTGTTTGCTAAACTTTCCAACCTGCCTGTTTCAAATTATTTTCTGCTGTTGGGTGTTTTATTTCTGATGCCGTTTAATATTTTTTTTGAAATACTTAAATGGCATATTTCGGTCAACAGAGTAAATGAGCAGACCCTACTCTGCTCTTTTCGTCAGGTGATGTTAGGAAATGCAGGAGCATTTATTACTCCATACAGAATAGGAGAACATCCTTCAAGAGCATATTATATTGAAAATAGGGATGTCTTTTTTGCTGCTGTAGCGCTTGGTTTTATTGGCACTGTTGCATTAGAAATAATAAATATTGGAGTAGGTCTGCCGGCATCAGTGTTTTATTTTGATAACACACAGCCCGCAGTAGTATTTATTGTTTATGGAGCTGTATTGTTTATGGCTTTATTACTATTCATGCTTCTCCCATCAATAGGCGCTCATTTTAAAAAGCGTAAAATACAAAATAAACAAACAATTCAAATGATTGATACTCTTTGTGGTTTGGATAAAAAGTATCTTATTAATTTATTGTTTCTTAGTTTGTTAAGGTATATTGTATATTCATTACAATTGTGGTTGGCTTTGAAATTTTTTCAAGTTGATTTGTCCCCCTTACAGGCAATTATTGCTATTCCTACTTATTATTTACTTGTGTCAGTAACTCCTTCTTTGCCGATTGCAGACGCAGCAGTCAGGGGTAGCTGGAGTATAATTGTTTTTCAAACATATACTGCAGATACTCCATCTATAGCTTTTGCTGCAGTTTTACTCTGGCTGATTAATACCGCGTTGCCGCTGATAATATTGCCATTCATAAAAAACTATAAAATTTAAAATTCTATAGTTCTATTATTTTTATCAATAACCTTTATATCAACTTTTTTCGTCCCTAATGGCAGTATTTCTTCAATATTTTCCGGCCATTCTATAAAGCACAAATTGCCGCTATATAGATATTCCTCCGCCCCAAGATTAAGTGCCTCCCTTATATTTTTTATTCTATAGCAGTCGAAATGATATATTATCTGACCCTTTTCTGTTTCGTATTCGTTTACTATTGCAAAAGTAGGACTGTTTATTACATCTTTAACTCCTAATTCCTCACAAATTGCCTTAATAAAAGTGGTTTTTCCTGAACCCATTGCACCATAAAAAGCAAAAACTCTATATTCTCCAATTGATGCAATAAAATCACAAGCAATTCGATTTATATCATTTATATTATATTCTGTTTTCATAAGTTTAGTATATCATAATAAGCTATATGATTCTGATTAAATAATTTTCGAATTCTATTTCTTCTCCACTACGTATTTTGGCGCGCTTACGTATTTCCGGATTGCCGTTTCTGTTAACTAAACCGGATATAACAACGTGTTGAGCCTCACTACCGGATTCGACTGCGTTGACTGCCTTTAATAAACTTATTAAAGGTATATATTCTTCGCCGTTGCGTAAATGAAAATCAATTTGCTCCTTCATAAAATTTTATTTAGTAAAAGTTTTCAACTTGCTTTATCAATCCATTTTTATGTTGTATGTAAACAGCGTAGCACTTTCATGCCAATAGTAAACAATGTTTTTTACACTAATTAGTTTAATTTTTTCGGTCAAATACCCGCGCTATATTAAAATTTTTGATTCTCGACCTGTTTATTTGTTGTTAAAATAGTTGTAAAGTATTGTTGCTCTGGATTTTCCAATAACATTTTCCAATTCCTCAAGACTTGCGCTTTTAACTCTTTTGAGGCTCTTAAATGATTTAAGAAGGTCTTTTTTTGTCTTTTCCCCTACCCCTTTTATCTCGTCAAGCTCTGAATGAATTTGTCGCTTGCTTGATTTTGACTTATGGAATGTTATTGCATATCTATGAACCTCGTCTTGTATTTGAGTGAGAAAACGGAATAATTCATCTTTTGGATCCAAGCCTATTACGGATGGAGGAAAACCAAATAGAAGCTCTGCCGTTCTGTGTTTATCATCTTTCTTGAGTCCCGCAATAGGAATATTTAAATTCAGTTCGTCAATAACAACATCCTTTATTGCATGCATTTGTCCTATGCCGCCATCAGCAATAATTAAATCAGGTAAATCTGATTTTTCTTCTATCATTCTTGAATATCTGCGCCTTACAACTTCTCTCATTGAGGCATAGTCATCTGCCCCGACTACTGTTTTTATAATATATTTTCTATAGTCTTGTTTGCTTGGTTTTGCCTTTTTAAATACTACGCATCCTGCAACTGCGTCTTGACCCATTATATTTGAGTTGTCAAAACATTCTATAGTTAGTGGAAGCTTGTCTAATAACAATAATTTTTGCAATTTTCCAAGCAGTCTTGTCATCCTTTGGTCAGGATTTAGTTTGTCATCGCGTTTCAGTTTGTCAATTTTATATTGTTTTACATTGTCTATCGCTAATTGTAATACATGATGCCCGTCTCCGCGTTGAGGAATAATTATTTTTAGCTTTTCTTCAACAAAATCAGGCATAAAAGGCACCAACAACTCTCTGCTCTTACTATTTAGCTGTTGTCTAAGCTCTTTTATACCGATACTTAGTATTTCTTCTTTAGTTTCTTCTATGCCTTTTTTATACTCTATAATTAAACTTCCTATTATAGCTCTATTGTGTATTTTCAGCATTGATATGTATGCACTGTCTTCATCTTCATCATATCCGAACACATCTGCATCTTTAGTTGTTAGGTTAGCTATTTCAGATTTTGTTCTAAATAGTTCTATAGCATCGTATTTTTTCTTTAGTTCTGCTGCTTCTTCAAATCTAAGTTCATATGCTAATTCCTGCATTTCTTTTTGTAATTGACGTGATATTTCATTGCCGTCTCCCTTAATAATTTTTCGTATTTCATCAATCATTTTATTGTAATCTTCCTTACTTTGTAGTCCCTCGCAAACTCCCGAACACCGTTTGATATGGTATTCCAAACAAACTTTATATTTATGTTTGTCTATTAATTCAGGCGACATTGCCTGTTTACACGTTCTAATAGGGTAGAGTTCATGTATTAATTTTAGCACCATATCAAGTGCATAAATAAATGTGTAGGGTCCGTAATACTCTGAACCATTCTTAATAATCTCCCTTGTTTTAAATACCCTCGGATATGGTTCTTTTGTTATACAAATGTAAGGATATGTTTTCCCGTCCTTCAGTAGTATGTTATATTTCGGTTTATAGCGTTTTATCAGATTGTTTTCTAATATAAATGCATCTTGTTCACTATTTACAACAGTATATTTTATTTCAGCGATATTTTTTACTAATAAGTTCGTTTTTATTGAATCATGATCCCTATTAAAATATGAATTAACTCTCCTATGAAGATTTTTTGCCTTACCTACGTATATAGTCTCCCCGCTCTTATCATAATACTGATAAACCCCGGGTTTATCAGGGATATTAGACAGTACCGCGTTTATATTTTTATTACTAATTTTCATATAAAAAAGTTTCACGTGAAACATTATTTTTTTTGTTTCACGTGAAACATATATTAGTATTTTATTAGAGATGTTATTTCTACGTCCGAAGGAAGAATATCTCGTCCTTTTAAATCAACTAATTCTACGAGGAAATTAGCATATATCCTTTTAGCACCCATTTTTCTTACTAATTCGATTGCTGCCTCAATAGTTCCGCCTGTTGCTAATAAATCATCATGTATTAATACTATATCGTCTTGATTAATAGCGTCTTTGTGAATTTGTATAGTATCTTCTCCATATTCTTTTTTATATGTTATTTCTGCTACTTCTGCCGGCAATTTTCCCTTTTTACGAATCGGAACAAATCCGGCTTTAAGCTCTTTTGCAATGATAGAGCCTAATATAAATCCACGGCTCTCAATACCCAATACCTTTGTTATACCTTTCTCTTTGTATAAGTCAACAATCTGATTATCAAACCAATTTAAGCATTCTGGTATAATAAATGCAGTTGTTAAATCTTTAAATAATATACCCTTCTTCGGAAAATCAGGTATATCACGAATCAATCGTTTTACATCTTGTTCTGTCATATGTATAATATTTAATTATGTTTCAATTTTAAAAAAAATCATCACCTCCCGAGCAAAACTAAAAGCACATTGATGTCATTAGGTGATACACCAGGAATACGCGAGGCTTGACCTATAGTTTCAGGATCTATACGGGTCAGCTTCTGTCGCGCCTCAGTCGATAACGATTGCAGTGTATTATAGTCAACGCGTCCTTTTATTCTTATGTTTTCTAATTTATGTAATTTGATGGCTGTTTGCTTTTCTCTTTCTATATATCCCTTGTATTTTACGGCGATTTCAACACTCTCTGCTATTTCCTCTTTTTGACAGTTTAAATGTTCTATTTTCTCTTTCAAATCTCCGATTTCATCGGCAAGTGACATTATATCTGTTTGTGGACGGCTCAATATATCAATCATTTTGCATCCTCGCGATAGTGTTTGTGAGTCCTGTGACTCTAAATAGGGGTTAATATCACTCGGTTTTATCGAATAATTCCGCATAAATTCGATAATATCGGTTTTGTTTTTTTCTTTATATTCTAATATATCAATTCTCTCTCTTTGTGCTAAACCTAATTCATATCCCTTTCGCGTTAGTCGTTCATCTGCATTATCCTGCCTTAACAAAATTCTATATTCAGCTCTGGATGTGAACATTCGGTATGGCTCGTCAACTCCTTTTGTAACTAAATCATCGATGAGTACGCCTATATATGCTTCATCGCGCCCAAGTATAAATGGCTCTGCTCCGTTTATTTTGAGATGGGCATTTATTCCGGCTACTAATCCTTGTCCGGCTGCCTCTTCATAGCCTGTAGTACCATTAATCTGACCGGCAAAAAACAGGTTGTCAGTAAGTTTGGTTTCTAATGTATGATGTAATTGTGTAGGGTCAAAAAAATCATATTCAATGGCATATCCCGGTCTGTATAATTGTATATTTTCTAATCCTTTAATTGTTTGCAACGCAGCGAGTTGCACTCTAAATGGCAGACTTGATGAAAAACCGTTAACGTAGTATTCCTGGGAGTCAACACCTTCAGGTTCTATAAATAACTGATGTGCTTCTTTTTCAGCAAATGTTACTATTTTTGTTTCTATGCTCGGACAATAGCGTGGACCGATACTTTTAATTTGACCGTTGTAGAGTGGGGAATCAGGTAATCCTTTTCTTAACTCTTCGTGTGTTTGTGTGTTTGTGTATGTTATCCAGCAACTCATTTGTTTGAGTTGTCGCTTGATGTCGGGAAGATACGAAAATTTATGAAAATCATTATCCCCTTTTTGTTCTATCATCTTGCTGAAATCTATGCTTCTTGCATCCACTCTGCATGGTGTGCCGGTTTTCATTCTGTCGGCGATAAATCCGAGCGTTTTGAGCTGTTCGGTTATTCCGTGTGATGCCGGTTCTGATATTCTGCCGCCCTGAATCTGTATTCTCCCGAAATGTTGTAAACCGTTTAGAAATGTGCCGTTAGTAAGTATTACAGCCTGAGAATGAAATTCTATTCCTAATTGAGTCTTTACTCCGCAAACTCTGTTGTTTTTTATAATTAATTCGTTTACAATGTCTTGCCAGATATATAGGTTTTCCGTGGTGCTTACTACCTTGGTCCATTCTTCAATAAATCTTTTTCTGTCGCTTTGGCTTCTCGGACTCCACATTGCAGGTCCTTTGGATAGATTGAGCATTCTGAATTGTATGGCACTCTTGTCCGTTATTATTCCCATTTGCCCGCCTAATGCATCTATCTCCCTTACTATCTGACCTTTGGCTATTCCTCCAACTGCGGGGTTACAGCTCATTTGAGCAATTTTGTTCATATCAATGGTAATAAGCAGAGTTTTTGAACCCAATTTCGCCGCCGCGCAGGCGGCTTCACAACCTGCATGACCTGCTCCTGCCACTATTACGTCATAGTTGAATATCATATTGTATTACAATTCATTAACCCTGTCGGTATCTAATTTCAAGAATATAAACAAAAGTATAGTAAATCCCCATAGCGATGAGCCTCCATAGCTGAAAAACGGCAAAGGAATACCTATAACAGGTAGAATTCCGATAACCATTCCTATATTAATAGCCACGTGGAATAAAAGAATGCTAACAACACAATATCCGTAAATTCTGCTGAATTTATTACGTTGCCTTTCGCACATTTTAATAAGTCTGATAATAAGCAGAGCATATATCAATAATGTTACAGTACAACCTATAAAACCCCATTCTTCGCCTACTGTACAGAATATAAAGTCGGTATGTTGTTCCGGTACGTAGTGCATTTGAGTTTGTGTGCCTTCCAAGTAACCTTTTCCTTTTAGTCGCCCTGTAGCAATAGCTATTTTGGCTTGAGCGGAGTTGTATCCTACACCGGAGGGGTCATCAATTATGCCGAGTATTTGTTCTAAACGTTGTTTCTGGTGGGGTTGAAGTATCTTATCAAATGCCTGATTGCAGGCATAACAATAGCCAATCATCACAAGACAGAATATTACTAACAGTCCGCAGTCTTTAAGCTTGTGTTTGTATGCAATGATGATAATATAAATTGAACTCAATACTACACATCCGACAGCTGCAAAATTGAAGTTAATTGTATGTAGAAAATTGATACCTACGCATATACCAAAATAAACCACAATCCCGAGCGCGAGCCATATAGCATCTTTAGGTTGGGCTTCATGAAAAATGATAAAGCATGTTTGGATTAATAACAACAAAAGCATACAGGAAAATATGCCCACATCTCCATTTCCCCAAGGCAGAGCTACAGTACCGAATTTTATCGTAACAATAGCGCAAACAGCTGCTAAAACAGCAATTATGAGAACGTAGCCTGACATCCCCTCTCGATAAAACATAAGTATCAGAGAAAATAGAATCAATGCAGATCCGGTTTCTTTTTGGGGTACCATTATGATGAATGCAGGTACAAGAATTATCAAAGCCGGAATAATCAAATCTTTCCAGCTTTTGATGGAGTATTCATCGCGACCCATGTATTTTGCCAATGTCAGAGCGATGATAAATTTAGCAAATTCTGCAGGCTGTATTCTAACTGGACCTATAACAAGAAATGATTTTGAACCCTTTATTTCCGGGGCAATAAGAGCTGTGCCAAGTAGAGCGATAATAGCTAATCCGTACAGGATATAGGCAAAATAGTCGTATGCTCTTCTGTCTATCACTAAAATGATGATTGCCAGTACTATTGCTCCGAGTATCCACACAAATTGTTTTCCGGCATAGTTGGCGAAATTAAATATGCTTGCTGTTTCTTCCGAACCGGGTATATAACAAGCCCCGTATATATTCATCCACCCGAACACCACAAGTCCCACTACTAACAATAGTGTCCATTTGTCAAGTGCTTGCCAAACTGATTGGTGTCGTGCCATAGTTATTTATCTTTTCTTAAACGTTTTACAACCTTGTCGTCTGTAACCTTCTGACAAAACTCATCGTATCTTATTTGATGTCTGGTAGATAATGTGTCGTTAAGGTATTTTTCTATCATCATTGTACCTATAGGTGCTGCCCATGTAGCTCCAAAACCGCAGTGTTCAACAACTACCGCTACTGCTATTTTTGGATCGTCTTTTGGTGCAAATGCTATAAATAATGCATTGTCTTTCAGACCAATTCCGGCTTGAGCAGTCCCCGTTTTTCCGCAAATGTCTATACCATCAACTTTGTGATGACGTCCGGTACCGAATTCCATCACGCGAAACATTCCTTCTTTTACTACAGGAAAATACTTCTGATCAACATCCGTGTAATGCAAATGAGCTTTCATCGAGTCATTGCGGTTAAGATGAGGTGTTATATACCAACCCTCGTTTGCTATAGCTGATGTATAATTCGCCATTTGAAGCGGCGTGACAATAACCTCGCCCTGACCAATCGAATTAGAGCGGATAGTAATAGCTTTCCAGCCGTTTTTACCGTATATTTTGTCGTAATATGATTGCGGTGGAATACTGCCCGCACCATGTATTCCGACGTCGCTGTCATCAAATGTTTTTGCTAAACCGAAACTTTGCATTGTTGTGTACCATTTTCGGTATTGACTTTTGAATTTTTCGGTATTCTTTCCACCATCGTTGTTTTCAAGAAAAGCTTTGTATGTGTACCAGAAATACGGGTTGCAACTCTGCTCTATACCTTTTAGCAGATTATTTGGAGAACCATGATGGTGTGTGCATTTTATAGGTGTGGAATTAGGACCACTGCACGGGAAATATGTGTTTTCAGTAATGGCTTTGTCTTCCAAAGCGGCAAGTGCCTGCAAGGTCTTGAATGTTGAACCCGGTGGGTATGTACTTGATATAGCCCTGTTAAACAATGGTTTGGAAGGGTCGGAGTTAAGTTGGCTGAATGTTGAACTTCTCATTCTGCCTACCATCAGTTGAGGATCCCAGGTCGGATTTGAGACCAAAGCCAATATCTCTCCCGTCGAAGGCTCGATAGCAACCGCACTACCAACTTTGCCCTCTAACATCTTTTCTGCAAATGCCTGTAATTCAATATCTATAGTTAGATAAAGATCCTTGCCGGCTATTGATAGTGAATCTTTTTCCCCGTTTTTATACGACCCTTGAATGACTCCTTTATTGTCTCGCATCAGATATTTTGCGCCTTTTATTCCACGCAGGTCTTTTTCGTAGGTCTTCTCTATCCCTTCGCGCCCTGAGTAGTCGCCGCTCGAGTAGTAACTGTCGTTTTTAATATCCTCCTGTGACACCTCACCTATATTACCCAATACATGCGCTGCATATGGATATGTATAGTTGCGAATCATACGGTTTTGAATATATACCCCGTGAAATTTGAACAACAACTCCTGCAATGATGCTATATTTTCGTTTTGCAATTGGGTCATGAACACCTGCGGTGTGTTTTGTGAGTAACCTTTGCTGTTCTTTATTGCTTTAATTCTCTCGTTGAAATATGCCGTATCTATTGAAAGAATTTCGCAAAACCCCAGAGTATCAAAGGTATAGACATATTCCTTTGTGACTCTGTCGTATTGGTTCATTTCCTTCATTATGAGCATTACATCATATGCCGGTTGATTATATACTAATAGAACACTGTCGCGGTCGTATATCAAACCACGTTGGGGATAAATGGTTTGTTTGATAACGGCATTTTCGATGCGGTTGATATTGTTGTCAAGAATCTGTAGCCGGAACAATTGCACGATATACACGGATATTATGAGAACCACAATACCTATTACAACGTAGTGTCGATTATATAGTGTGTCGTTAAGCATACTAATTCCTTATTATGTCGTATGTTACTATCACTACTATGGTGATGGCAGAGCTTACTATAACCTGCAATAGTGTCCACCACAAGTGGTGAAAGGTGAAAGCATCCAGCAGAATAACGCAACCGTGGTGAACCAGAACCAAAAGTACTACATACTTGATGTATGCAGCGAAATTAAGAAATGAAAAAGCTGATGGAGTACCCTGAAGACGGTCAACATTGTCAACAAACCACCGTATTGACAATTGTCTCAAATAGCACACAGCTGTACATGCAAATGCGTGAAAACCAACAGTATTGCAGAAACAATCCATTATTACTCCGGTTGCAAATCCTATTAGTATGTCTGCCCATCGCGGTAACTCTACCGGTAGGCAGAGAAGAAAAAATACGTAAATATACGGGGTGCAAAGCGGAATAAATTGTATATTGTTAAGCACTAAAACTTGCAATAGTACAACTATCAGGAATCGTAATATATTTTCTACTATTCTGTTCATCGATCAAATCTGCTTAAAGCGTTTCTTCTTGTAATTTGTTGATTTCATCGGCATTTTTGTTACGGATAATCTTCACGTATTGTATGTTTTTAAAGTTTGTAGATAGCCTGATTTTTAAATTGTATGTTGCGTCTGCATCGGTCAGGGTGGCTTCCTCCACTATACCTATCAAAATGTCTTTTGGAAATACTACCGAGTAGCCGCTGGTTAACACAGAATCTCCCCTGTCAACATTAACATGTCGCGGTATATCAGCAAGATATGCATACTGGTAACTTATACCGTCCCATTTCAATTGCCCCACTTCCCCGCTTTCTGAAAGTCTGGCATTTACCGATGATGTGTTGTTAAGTAGTGTCTCGACTATGGCAAATTGGTTGGAAACGGCGCAAATGATGCCTACTACTCCCTCTGACCCCACAACAGCCATATCTATGTCAACACTGTCTCTCTTTCCCTTGTTGACAACCATATAGTTATTGGGTCTGTTGATGCTGTTGTTTATTACCTCAGCCTCGATGAATTCGATGTTTTTGTTCGCAGGTATATAGGTACTATCCTGTGTTTCCAAGAGGTTGCTAAGCGTTACTATCTGATTCTTTAATTGAGTGTTTTCTTCTGACAGACTATTGTTAATCTCCTTAAGGTTAAAATAACTGAAAAATGTATTGCTTACGTTGTAAAGTAATGATGAAACCGTGTTCGTTGCCTTGTATATTGCGTTATGTTGGTATCTGTTCTTGTCTACTATGAATACAAACGAAATAATCTCCAGTGTTAGAAATAGGAGAAAGGCATGGTATTTTAGTAATAATTGAAATAGGTTTCGCATACTCTTAATTAATCAGAGACGCACCATATTGGCATTGTGCGTCTCTAATATTTGATACATTATTGTACTGCTGAAATTTTATTTTCCTGCCGAACACTTATCTGATAAGGAAATTGAAACGGTCAACATTTTTTAGAGCGATTCCTGTGCCGCGTGCAACTGCACGCAACGGATCCTCTGCAATATGGAATTTGATGGTAATCTTGTCAGTCAGACGCTTTGCTAATCCGCGAAGTAATGCACCACCACCTGCAAGATAAATACCGTTTTTAACAATGTCGGCATACAACTCTGACGGAGTTTGCTCGAGTGCTTGAAGTATGGCATTTTCCATCTTGGCGATTGATTTCTCCAAGCAGTGCGCAATCTCTTGATAGCTTACCGGAACTTCCATCGGAAGAGCGGTCATCTTGTTTGGACCTATCACGATATATTCTTCAGGAGCCTCTCCTTCAGGTAGCTCGGTAAGTGCTGACCCTACGTTTATTTTGATACGCTCAGCTGTCGGCTCGTCAATCTTGATATTGTGCATACGACCCATGTACTCTATAATGTCGTAGTTCAAGTCGTCACCGGCTATCTTTATTGACTTGTTTGCCACAATTCCACCAAGAGAAATAACTGCAATTTCTGTCGTACCGCCGCCTATGTCAACTATCATACAGCCCTCGGGAGCCTCAACATCTATACCTATGCCTATTGCCGCTGCCATCGGCTCATATATCATATATACATCGCGACCGCCGGCATGCTCAGAAGAGTCGCGCACAGCACGAATCTCTACCTCAGTACTGCCCGATGGAATGCAAACCACCATCTTCAACTGAGGAGCGAAAATACGATTCTTGCGCGGAATCATCTTTATCATCTCTCTAATCATCATTTCGCATGACTCAAAATCTGATATCACACCATCGCGCAGAGGACGCGTTGTGCTCACTTTAGCACCACCTTTACCTATCATCTGCTGTGCTTTTCTACCAACAGCTTTTACCTTACCGTCCTTATCTATTGCTACTACCGACGGCTCATCAACTACTACCTTGCCCTCGCTTATGATTATGGTATTGGCAGTACCAAGATCAATAGCGATTTCTTGTGTTAAGGAGAATAGACCCATAATTTATAAGTTCTTTAATTATAAAAAATAATTGATTATTTACAAACCAAAATACGTAAAACACACACCATCAACTGATTGCTTAAACAAAATGCAACCAGCTGTATTCCGCTCATTTTACGACTGCAAAACTAATAAAAAAAATGCAAATTAACAAATTTAATCCTCTTTTTTTTTATTTTTTTCGTATCTCTCTGATTATAAAACAAAAGAAGCACTTCTTTTTAAGTGCTTCTGTGCTCCCCCTCTTGGACTTGAACCAAGGACCCCCTGATTAACAGTCAGATGCTCTAACCAACTGAGCTAAGGAGGAATGAAAATTATTTATTACTTTATTTGCTCAATTCGAAAAATAATTGTAACTTTGCAAGTGTTTTTCAAATTCGCGGTGCAAAAGTACTGCTTTTTTAAATAACAACCAAATAATTCACGATTTTTTTTTTATATTTTTTTATGAAAAAAGTTCTTGGATTAGGTAATGCTCTGACAGACATGCTGTTATCCGTCGATGAGGAAGAGCTGAAAAATCTCGGTTTGCCTAAAGGTAGTATGAGTCTGGTCGATTATGATACGGCTCTCGCTCTGCAAAACCATTTTGCAAGTAGAAAAAAAACCATGGTTGCCGGCGGAAGTGCATCTAATGCAATCAATACCATCGCCAGTCTCGGAGGCAAAGCAGCTTTTATCGGAAAAATAGGCAGAGATGAAGTCGGAGAATTCTATGTCGATGACATGTGCAAAAACGGTGTTACCCCAATACTCTTCCCCTCTACATTATTATCCGGTTGTTGTACTGTGCTTATCACACCCGATGGTGAGCGGACTTTTGCAACCTACCTCGGAGCCGCTTCTGATATGAGGGCTGAAGATATTTCTGAAGACATGTTTGACGGATACGACATATTTCATATCGAAGGATATCTTGTCCAAAATCACAATCTTATCGAAAAAGCAGTAAAATATGCATCTAAAACCGGACTCAAAATATCACTTGACCTCGCAAGTTATAATACCGTAAACGAACATTATGAATTCCTGCATAATCTTGTACACGATTATGTGGACATCGTTTTTGCCAACGAGGATGAATCACTTGCCTATACCGGACTTAATCCCGAAGATTCTGTTTCCAAAATCGCTGAAGAATGTGAAATAGCTATAGTTAAAGTCGGAAAAAAAGGCTCTTATATTCAGCGCGGGACTGATTGTGTACATATTGATGCAATCACCTCCAATTGTGTTGACAGCACAGGAGCCGGTGACCTCTATGCCGGCGGTTTCCTTTATGGCTTGTCCAACGATTTTGATATTGAACGATGCGGAAGAGTAGGAACTCTTGCCGCAGGAAGGGTGGTTGAAATAGTGGGGACAAAACTCTCCGAAGACAAATGGAATGAAATAAGAGCATACGTAAACTCATTTGCAAGCAGAATATAAATTTTCCTTGTCTGCTCTTTTGGTAAATATTTGTTTTAACCGCAAAACAGCCGCTAACTATATGTCAGCTACCTGTCATCTCGTAAATGGAAAATCATCGATTAATACCACAAAAGTGGGAAAATAGTAAAACTTAAAATACACAACAAAATGAAAAAAATACTGCATTTCTTATATCAATGGCTTATTGCTTTGCCCGTTTTCGCTGTCTTTACAGTTATTACGGCACTCCTTACCATGATTTTCTTCCCCATTAAAAATTCACTGTTTATAGTTTGGGTACAACGTCTTTGGTCAAGATCTTTTTTCTGGCTCACTTTTAATAAGGTGAAAATCGAGGGAAAAGAGAATATCAACCCTAAACAATCTTATGTTTTCGTCTCCAACCATCAGAGTAATAGCGATGTATGGCTTATTTACGGTTATCTGCCGGTTATATTCAAATGGTTAATGAAATATGAACTTAAAAAAGTGCCGTTTATAGGGTGGGGGTGCATGGCAGCAGGTCATATTTTTATTAACCGCCGAAAACCTATATTAGCAAAGAAAAGTCTCGACAAAGCCGAGAAAACTCTCCAAGGCGGAGTGTCGGTGGTGGTTTTCCCTGAAGGTACTCGTTCGGTTGACGGGCAGGTAGGCAAATTCAAACGAGGAGCTTATAAGCTTGCTTATGACCTCAAACTGCCTATTATTCCCATAACTCTCAATGGTTGCCGCGATGTCTGGCAGCGTGGGTCAACATGGATCAATTTCGGCAAAACAGTGCGTCTGACCATACATAAACCGATTGACAGCTGCACCTATACTGAAGATAATCAGATGGAAATTATCGAACAGACTCGCAGTACAATAATCAATAGTATTGACAAAAAATGAGATTCTCCGAAATAATAGGGCAACAGGATGTTAAGCGCCGACTTATCGAGGCGGTGTACGAAAATCGTGTACCACACGCGCAAATGTTTATAGGACCCTCCGGTGTGGGGAAACTACAACTGGCTGTTGCTTTTGCCCAATATCTCGCCTGCCCGAATAGAACAGAAACAGACTCTTGCGGAAAATGTCCTTCCTGTGTGCAGTATCAGAGACTCCAACACCCTGACTTGCATTTTACCTTCCCTATAATGAAAACCGGTGATCAAACACCCGTTTCCGATGATTTCATCGAACAATTCAGGACAATGCTTATTGAAAAACGCTATTTCGATGAAACCGAGTGGTTTGCTTATCTCTCTGCCATGGGAAGAAAAAATACCGATGGCAAGACAAAAGTGTGTTATATATATGAGCGCGAAAGTCAGGAGATAATTCGCAAATTGAGCTTAAAGTCGTATTCATCGGAGTTTAAGACAATGATAATATGGCTTCCGGAAAGAATGTACGGCGATGTTTGCGCCAACAAACTGCTTAAAATTCTTGAAGAGCCGCCCGAAAAAACATTGTTTATCCTTGTATGCGAGAAACCTGAAAAACTCCTGCCTACTATTATCTCCAGAACTCAACAGATTCGTGTACCAAGGCTTTCCGAAGATGAGATAGTGGAAGGATTGCGTTCCCGTAACGAAGATCTCAACCTTGTAACAGCAATGGATTTGGCTCATATTGCTGACGGCAGTTTCCTTAAAGCTTTACAATTGCTCGATGAAAACGCGGAAAATCAACGCAATTTCAACCAGTTTGTCGAAATGATGCGCAATGCTTACGCTGTCGGACAGCACAAAGACCCATATAAAAAATTCCAAAGTCTTCAAGCCCTACAGAGCTGGAGTAATCGTATCGGCGATGCTATGGACGGAAGAGAGTCTGTTATTCATTTTCTGCAATACTGTCAACGGATGATTCGAGAAAATTTTGTCCTCGATTTCAACGACCGTCGGTTGAATTATCTGACATCACAGGAAAATGAGTTTTCAGCTAAATTCGCTCCTTTTATTACCGGCAATAATATTGAAGATATAATGCGTGAGTTTGCTGTAGCCCAAAAGCAAATCGAACAAAATGGCAATAGTAAAATCATTTTTTTTGATATGTGTCTCAATTTGGTTGTATATTTAAAAAGAAGATAAAAATGGAAAATAAGTTTACATTAGATAACGGAAGTTGCGAAGTTTTCAGTGCAAAAGGATGTTGTCGTAATTCAAATGTCAAATTGTCGGTCATCGACTGGTTAAGTGATATACCTGAACCTGTATCTGAAAACGATATTGTAGAAGTGCAGTTTAAAAACACTCGTAAAGGATATTTCGTCAATGTAGAAAAACTGCCTTTGCAAAAAGGTGTGATGATTGCTGTTGAGGCAAACCCCGGATATGATATCGGCGAGGTGACGCTGACCGGCAAACTCGTTGCTAAACAGATAGAGAAAAACCAACTTGACCTTACACGTTACGAAATCCGAAAGATACTCCGCCTTGCAACCGAGCAGGATATGCAAAAACGCGAAGAAGCCAAAGCAAAAGAGCAGGCAACTATGATTCGTGCGCGACAATTGGCTGCTGCTTTAGACCTCAGCATGAAGATTGGCGATGTCGAATATCAAGGCGATGGCTCTAAAGCAATCTTTTACTACATAGCCGATGAACGCGTTGATTTTCGCCAACTCATTCGTGTCTATGCCGAGACTTTCCGCGTCAGAATAGAAATGAAACAAATCGGAGCGCGGCAAGAAGCCGGTAGAATTGGCGGCTTTGGACCTTGCGGTCGTGAACTGTGCTGCTCCACATGGATGGGACAGTTCTGCTCGGTCGGAACAAATGCTGCAAGAGTACAGAATCTTTCGCCTAACCCACAGAAATTGGCAGGTCTGTGTGCTAAACTCAAATGCTGCCTTAATTATGAACTCGACACCTATCAGGACTCACTCAAAGGTATGCCGGCACGTGATATTCAGCTTGAAACACTCAACGCTACTTATTACCTATACTCCGTCAACCCTCTGCGAAAAGAAGCTACTTATTCCTCCGCTCCGAATATGATAGCCAATCTGCAGGTTATCACTTTCGACAGAGCTAATGAGGTCATAGCTCTCAATCGAAAAGGAGTAAAACCGGATTCCCTCGGCGGTATAGAAATGAGTGTCGATGCAGAAAATACATTAGACTACGAAAATGTTGTCGGACAAGATGATGTAACTCGCTTCGACAAAAACAAAAGACGCAACCGTGATGCTCGAACCCGCGAATTTAACAACAAATCACAACGCGACAACAGAAAAACGAATAGAAACGAAGAATAACCACCAATGCTAATAAGCAAAAATAATCCAACTAAAAAATGAAAAAATTGTTTTTCTGTCTCTTTATCGGTTTAACCTTTGTCGCTTGTAATGACAAAACCATGTTTTCCGAATTTTATACCATGCCCCTTTCTGGTTGGGATGCCGATTCGTTGATTACGTTTAATGTTGAAGTTCAGGATACCATCAACGCTTACGATATAATCATCGATGTAAGGCATACCATAGCTTACCCATATCAAAATATGTGGCTCTTTGTCAACAATGATTCGATTGATTTCTACCTTGCCAATCGCCGCGGGCAGTGGCTCGGAAACGGAAGCGGGGAGTTGAGAGAAATGCCTGTATTATACAAAAGTAATATACGCTTCAAATCCTGTGGTACATATACCTACGTTGTTCAGCAAGGAATGAGAAATAAAAACCTGCAAGGAATACGCGATATAGGGCTAATTGTAGAAAAACACAACCCATGATTATCTACTCACTCACACTTAACATTTAGCCATTAATCAATTACCATTATATGTCCAAAAACAAACTCGCCAAATTTGCGCAGATGGAAACTTTTTCAAACGTCTTTCAATATCCTGCGCTGACACTCAAAGAATCGATTAAATCGGGAATATATGCTCCATTAGCCGGCACATGGAGCTCTTTTTTTCATAACAATAACCCCATTGTCCTCGAATTAGGTTGCGGTCGAGGGGAATATACTGTAGGGCTGGCTCAACATTATCAGGATAAAAATTTTATAGGGGTTGACATCAAAGGAGCAAGAATGTGGGCAGGAGCAAAACAGGCATTGGAACTCGGTTTGTCGAATGTTGCCTTCCTGCGAACAAACATCGAACTCATCGACAAATTCTTCTTACCCGATGAAATCAGCGAAATATGGATTACTTTTGCCGACCCGCAAATGAAAAAAGCAACAAAACGCCTGACTTCATCGTATTTTATGTTCAGATACAAGAATATAATGATTGACGGCGGACTTATCCATCTCAAGACTGACAGCCCGTTTTTATACACCTATACGCAAGAATTGGTCAGAATTAATCATTTCCAAGTTGAAACCGACACGTCTGATTTGTATTCTGAATTATCTGACCCTCTTCTGCTGTCAATTCAAACCCATTATGAAAAACAATGGCTTGCACGCGGAATGAAAATTAAATATCTCGCTTTCCGTTTGTCTCATTCCCTTGAATATGCCGAGCCGCAAATTGACATAGAACTAGACTCCTATCGCTCATATGGTCGTTACGGAAGAACAAAATCTGACGAATCTGTAAATCCTAAATAAAATGTATCCTCAACAAATCATTGATGCCTTGACAACAGTTCGCTATCCCGGTAATGGCAAAAACCTCGTAGAAAGCGGAATGTTGGAAGATGACATCCGAATCAGCGGACTTGCCGTAACTTTCTCGCTTATCTTCGACAAACAGAATGACCCTTTTCTGCGGTCGGTAATCAAAGCGGCAGAAACAGCCGTCAAAACCTACGTCGATGCAAATGCCGCAGTAACTGTCAATGCCAAATTCCGAAAGGAGATAAAGTCTAAATCTGACGGCTCGCCTATTAATGCAAAACATATCATCGCCGTCTCTTCCGGCAAGGGTGGAGTAGGGAAGAGTACTGTTGCCTGCAATATTGCCGTAGCACTTGCCAACCTCGGTTATAGGGTAGGATTGTTGGATGCTGATATTTTCGGACCATCCCAACCCAAGATGTTCAACTGCGAAGGAGCTCAACCGTATTCAGTAGAAGTTGACGGCAGAGACCTGATTGAACCTATTGAACAATACGGAGTAAAGATGCTCTCTATCGGGTTTTTCATAGATGCCGATAATGCTGTTGTGTGGCGCGGAGGTATGGCCTCCAACGCTCTAAAACAGCTCATCATTGATGCCAATTGGGGAGAATTAGACTACTTCCTTATAGACCTGCCTCCCGGAACTTCTGATATCCATTTAACTCTCGTGCAGACTTTGCAACTCACAGGGGCTATTATTGTTACAACTCCACAGTCTGTAGCACTTGCCGATGCTCGTAAAGGTATAGACATGTTCAGAAACGAGAAGGTCAATGTACCGCTACTCGGTGTGGTAGAGAATATGTCATGGTTCACTCCCGCAGAATTGCCGCAAAATCGCTATTATATCTTTGGTCAGGACGGCGGCAAGCGTCTCGCAGAAGAATTCTATGTCCCCCTCTTGGGTCAGATACCACTTGTACAATCTATTCGCGAAACAGGCGACAGCGGCGAACCTATAGCCCTGCAAACCGGTCACCCTGCTGAACAGTTCTATCTTGACATAGCACGGCAACTATCGTAAAAGATCTTTTTGCGCACAATACGTCTGCGATTGTGGAGAACGTCTCCGAACGTTCATTAGCAGAGAAGTCGTAGTGGTACGCAGACTGCTCGTCTGCGATTTGCTCGTCTGCGATTGTAGTGGTATGCGGACAGCAATAACGATTAGCAAATGTTACAAATGTTGCAAAAGTTACAAAAGTTACAAAAAACGAGTAGTGTCTTATCCTGAAATAAGTAGACTCATAAGAATTAACAAAAAGTCAAATTTAAATGAGTTTAATTATGCAAAGACCAGGACGAAAAAGTGCGTTTAGCATAGAAGAACGCCGTCGAATTGTTGCCGAGTATGAGCAAGGCGACATGTCAGTAAAAGCGTTATGTCAGAAGTATGGCTTGCGCAGTCCTGTTTTCCGCAAAGCGGCACCCAAATCAAGGTTTGGATGGGTAGATGATGTCGTATAGCTCCCGCTGCTCGTCATCCAACCCTAACATCACCC
>FLNX01001638.1_pt1 | contig 71773 bp, 58 predicted proteins | sample 1140341 | NCBI WGS metagenome assembly FLNX01 (sample SAMEA3878208, study PRJEB12797) | bioreactor metagenome | biome: Moose rumen | place: Sweden | collected 2011-10
GGGGATGCGGAACTCAAGTTTTTTCCCATGCCCGTATGCGTGTCCGGGACGGTATCCGTTCCCCTTATCCCCTTGATTCTCTGACAGAAACTCGCCTCGCTCGGCGACCATCATACTCTCAATCATGATCTCCAGCAAGTCATGGAGACCATTTTCTTTCTGTGCATGCTTGCACATTAGCTCAGAAATTTGTTCCTTTGTAAACTTCATTTTTAGTCTGTGTTTTAGTGTTTAACGCACCCTAAAGATACAGACTTCTGGGATTGGTCAGCAATGACCAGTCCCTTTTTTTACGTGTCAACGCTCAGACACACTTTTTGGGACAGTATCTGTCCAATTGCCCCGCCACCCTTCTTTGCCCGATCATTCAGGCAAGGTCGGCGCGGCGTTTCCGGGTTGCAAGGCGCTATTGAACAGGTCTTCCGCATGGGTTTCTGAGGCCACGAACCAAACCTTGTCGCCAACGCGGAACTCGGTGGACGACGGTGGATTGAGGTTGAAGTCGTCCTCGCGCTCGACGGCAATCACCAAGGCGTTGAAGCGGTTGCGCAAGTCAGAGTCGTGCAAGGTCACGCCCGCAAACTCACTCCCCTCGTCGATGAGGAAATAATGGATGTCCATGTCGCTCTTGGGCCTTTCCTTGATGAGCACGTCGTCCTCAATCTCGACATGAGGCTTCAGTTGCGACAGATGCTCCTCGGTGCCCAAAAACGTTAGTTCGTCCATTGGGAACAGCATGAAGTCGCGACGCGGCAGGTCGATGACCTCGTCGCCACGATCGACGCTCACCACGCTCGCGTCGTAAACCCGGTAGAAGTCGCACTCGCGTATGTGCTTGCCGACATAGGCGCTCTTGTTGCTCAGCGTCATCTTCTCCAAGACGAAATTCTCTTGCAACACCTCGGGCACCACAAACGACTGCAAGGTCTGGCGCTTGTTCATGTTGTCGAGGAACCGCGCCTCGATGCGCTCGTACCATTTCATCACCGGGCTGATGCCCTTCATGATGAGCAAATAGGCCAACGCAGCGACGACGGCCATGATGAAAGCGTCCATCTGCACATTGATGGATGCCCAAAAAGCATCGTTGAAGTAATGCCTGAAAATCAGCGTAGTGAAGAGCCATGCCATCACAAAACGGACAACATTCAGCAACTGCACCGCATGACGGTTCATCTTGTTCGCCCCGATGACCTTCACCGTCTCCTTATCCACGTCGCGCTTGAAGCCCAAGGCCCAGATGAACGGCGACAGAATCAACAACGTGACGGCCAAGGCCACGATTCCCGAAATGGGTTGCTTCAGATAGCCCATCACCAATTCGAGCAAGGAATAAGAGAGTATCATCAAGGCCAATATGATGGTGGAATAGAGGATGATACGGGTCATTTGGCCGACGAAGAAAGCCTTCATCGTCACGCGGTTGCCGTCCTTTTCCTTCACGTCCTTGCTCTTGTTGGCGAAAAACGAGGTCCAACTGGCGGGCACCTTGCCGTCAATCCAATGGAACAGCGGCTCGCCACCCTTAATCATATAAGGTGTGAGGAAAGTGGTGATGATCGACACCGAAACGATGATGGGATAAAGGAAGTCGTCGATGACACCGAAGCTCATGCCCACCGTGGCGATGATGAACGAGAACTCGCCGATTTGCCCGAAGCACATTCCGGCGCGGACGGCGTTGTGGAGGTTGTCGCCCGAAAGCAACATGCCCACGCCCGAACTCAGCGACTTGAGCACCACCACGACCACCGTGACGACCAAAATCTGCCACCAATACTGCACCAAGATGGCCGGATTGACCATCATGCCGACCGACACGAAAAACACCGCGCCAAACAGGTTCTTGATGGGTGTGGTGAGCTTGTGGATCATCTCAGCCTCAAGCGTTTCGGCCAAGATGCTGCCCATGATGAACGCGCCCAAGGCCGACGAGAAACCCGCAAGATTGGCCAAGACGACCATCATGAAGCAGAGACCGACCGAAAACACCGTCAGCGTCTCCTCGCTCATGAACTTGCGCGCCCATTTCAGCACGGTCGGGATGAGGAACACGCCGCCGATGTACCACACCAAGAGGAAGAAAACGAGCTTCAACACGCTGAACATCAGCTGACTGCCGTCGAAAGCCTTGCTCACCGCCAAAGTGGAAAGGATCACCATCATCAGGATGGCGGCCAAGTCCTCGACCACCAACACGCCGATGACGCTGCCCGTGAACTTCTCGCTTTTCAGCTTCAAGTCGTCGAAAGCCTTGGCGATGATCGTCGTCGACGACATGGAAAGCATGGCGCCGAGGAAGATGCTGTCCATCTGGCTCCAGCCCAAGGCCTTGCCCAACCCGAAGCCGATGATGCACATCGAGACGAGTTCGGTGAGTGCCGTAATGCCCACGGTGCCAGCCTGTTTCTTCAGCTTCTTGAAACTGAACTCCAAGCCGATGGCGAAGAGCAGGAACACCATTCCTATTTCGCTCCACACCTCGACGCTCTCGTGGTCGTTGACGACCGGGAACCAAGGAAAATAAGGCCCAATCAGGATGCCGGCGATGATGTAGCCGAGCACCAAAGGCTGCTTCAACCACTTGAAAAGAACGGTGGTGACGCCTGCCGTGACGAGAATCAGGGCAAGGTCGGAAAACAATGCGGGTAGTTCAGACATGACAAAAACAAATTTTCAAATTGGAAACGATAACGTATCACTCCGCAAACATCCCGTCAATCAACTCTTTGTAATGTTCTGCGATGACTTTGCGGCGGATTTTCAGGCTCGGCGTCATCTCGCCGTCGTCGATGGTCCATTCGTGGTCGAGCAACTCGAAACGCTTCACCTTCTCGTAGTCGCCGAAGAACTTGTTGTAGGTATCGACTTCCTTGCGGTAACGGTCGTTAACCGCCTTGACCTTAATCATTTCCGCATTGGTGGTATAGGGAATGTGGTTCTCTTCGCACCAAGTCTTCAAGTGCTCGAAGTTGGGCACGATGAGGGCGGCGGCGAATTTCTGGTTCTCACCCACCACCATGATGCTGTTGATGAACGGCGATTCGGCGAAACGGTTCTCGATCAGGGCGGGCGAGATGTACTTGCCCATCGAGTCCTTGAAGATTTCCTTCATGCGCCCCGTGATTTTCAGCAGGCCGTCCTCGTCAAACTCGCCGATGTCGCCCGTATGGAAATAGCCTTCCTCGTCGATGGCAATCTTCGTCTGCTCCTCGTCCTTGTAGTAGCCTTTCATCACGCTTGAGCCTTTCACGAGGATTTCGCCCGACTCAGGGTCGATCTTGATGTGGACGTTTTTGCACGGAACGCCCACCGTCCCGGCCTTGATGACATTGAGTGCCAAGCTGTTGGTGCAAATCACGGGCGAGGTCTCGGTCAGGCCGTAGCCTTCCACAATCGGGATGCCTATGGCGGCAAAGAGACGCACCAAACGCGGTTGCAAGCTAGCGCCTCCCGAGATGATGAATTCAAGACGACCGCCGAAAGCCTTTCTCACATCCTTGAAAACCAACACATTGGCCAATCTCATCTTGAAACGATAAGCCTTCCCGTTCTTGGTTTCCGTCTCGTCATAACGCTCGGCCAATTGGAAGGCCCAGTGGAACACGCGCTTCTTGAAGCCGTTCAGCTTGTCGCCCTTGCGCATGATGCCGTTATACACCTTCTCGATGACACGCGGCACGGTGGTGAAATGTTCAGGCTTCACGTCGGCGATGTCGCGCATGATGGTGCCGAAATTCTCCACATAATAGGTCGAGTTGCCGAGATAGAGGTGGGTGTAGAGCACCGAGCGCTCGTAGATGTGCGACAGCGGCAGGAAGCTGACCACCCTGTGCGAAGACGGCACGGGGTAATGCGGCCCGTAATAGGCCACGTCGCTCATCAGGTTGCGGTGGGTCAGCATGACGCCTTTGGGCGTGCCGAGGGTGCCAGAGGTGTAGATGATGGTGGCCACGTCCTCCTCATCCACCTCGTCCTTGCGGGCTTGCAAGGCCGCGCTCGACTTCTTGTCCATCTTGACGGAGACCATCAGGCCGCGAAGGGTCAGCTGGCCTTCCACCGGGTTGAAGGTGAACTCCTTGGGCTTCACCGCCATCGACGCGATGATGCCTTCTATCTTTCCGTGAATGAGCGAGCCTTCCACGAAGACCACCTTAGGCTCGGCGTGATGAATGATGTGCTCATAGTCGCTCTGCCGCGCCGTCGGATAGATGGGCACCAAGATGGCCCCGATTTGCTGCACGGCGAAATCGACCATGTTCCATTGCGGGCAGTTGTTGGAGACCACCGCCACGCGATCGCCTTTCTGGACACCCAAGCCCATCAAGCCTTTGCTGAGGGTGTCGGTCATCTTCACGAAATCGCGGCTGATAAACTTTTTCCACTGGCCATCCACCTTGCTGGCGAACATCGCCTTCTTCTTGCCGTATTTCTCCACGAATCGCGGCAACAGGTCGAAAGTCCGGAGCGGGATGTCGGGATAAGGCTGAACCGTTGTGGGTATATTGGCTTTCTTTGTCATTTTTTCGGGAAAAAATCGCTGCGAAATTACGGATTATTTCCATAAAACCAAAGTATTTTATCCAAACACGTCTCTTTTTTTGAACCAAAACGGGTTTTTTTGTCAATGAAATTCAATTGCGATGGGTTTCGGTTTTCCAAGAATGACTATTTTTGCGCCAAATTCTTCCTTTTATGGTTGCCGTTTTCGACGACATGGAGCAAATCACCGAAGCCGAGGTGCAGCGGATGCTGCCTTTGGTGAACCTGCAACGGCGCGAAGAGGCCTTGCGCTACAAGCACCTCTTCGGGCGGTTTGCCTGCCTGAAGTCGTGGCTGATGTTGGAAGAACTGCTTAGTCCATTGGGAATCAGTAATTTGGAAATGGGATTCAACGCCCACGGCAAGCCTTTTCTGACAAAGCATCCCGACGTGCATTTCAACCTCAGCCACTGCAAGAACGGTATCGCCGTGGCGGTCGATTTCTCCCCTGTCGGCATCGACATCGAGAGCTTCCGTCGGAGCAGCCTGTCGCTGCTCAGAAAGACGATGAACCCCGCCGAAGCCGAGTGGATTGCCGCCTCCTCCGACCCCGTGGAGGCCTTCACCGCCTATTGGACGAAAAAGGAAGCCGTGGTGAAACTGCGCGGCACGGGCATCACCGACGATCTCCACCACATCCTCGACGGCGATGGCTACCGCCTTGAGACGCACGTCAACAGGGAAAAAGGCTACGCTTGGAGCGTGGCGCACAGTTGTTTGTAAAAACCTTGGCACCGCCCCGAAGAGGCTGCATCAAACCGAAGCTTCGAGTATCATTTTGGCGAAACGATCGGCCTCGGCCTCGGTCTTGCCTTCGCTATAGATGCGGATGATAGGCTCGGTGTTCGACTTGCGCAAATGCACCCAGCCATCGGCGAAGTCGATCTTCACGCCGTCGATGGTGGTCACCTGCTCGTCCTTGAACTTCTCGGCGAACTTGGCCAAGATGCCGTCCACGTCGGTCGAAGGCGTCAGCTGGATCTTGTTCTTCGACATGAAATAAGCCGGATATTCCTTCTTCAGTTCCGAGCACTTGACCTTCTTCTCGGCCAACTGCGTGAGGAACAAGGCCGTACCAACCAAAGCATCGCGGCCATAATGCAGTTCGGGATAAATCACACCGCCGTTGCCTTCGCCGCCAATGACCGCGCCGACCTCCTTCATCTTCTCCACCACGTTGACCTCCCCTACTGCTGCCGCAAAATATTGCTGGCCATGCTTTTGCGTCACATCTCTTAATGCACGGGTTGAAGACAGGTTGCTCACCGTCGGGCCGGGGGTGTGCTTCAGGATGAAGTCGGCCACCGAGACCAAGGTGTACTCCTCGCCAAACAGCTCGCCGTCTTCCTTGACGAAGACCAAACGGTCCACATCGGGATCGACGACCACGCCGAAGTCGCAGCCTTGCTCCTTGACGAAGCGACAGATGTCGGTCAGGTTCTGCGCCAACGGCTCGGGCGTATGGGCGAAGCGGCCCGTCGGCTCGCAGTTGAGTTCCAGCACTTCCTTCACGCCGAGGGCACGAAGCATCTTCGGGATGGCGATGCCGCCCGTCGAGTTGACCGCATCCACGGCCACCTTGAAGTGGGCCTTTGCGATCACGTCTTTGTTCACGAGAGGCAATTGGCACACCATCTCGACATGCTTGTCCATCCAGCCGTCAACTTGTTGATAGCTACCGATTTCCTCGATGGGAACGAACTCGAAATCGTCCTTGGCGGCCACGTCAAGCAGCCAAGCCCCTTCCGAGGCGGAGATGAACTCGCCCTTCTCGTTGAGGAGCTTCAAGGCGTTCCATTGCGCGGGGTTGTGGCTGGCCGTGAGGATGATGCCGGCATCGGCCTTCAAGCCCGTCACGGCTATTTCCGTGGTCGGCGTGGTGCTCAGCCCAATGTCGAGCACGTCGGCTCCCATGGCCTGCAACGTGCCGCAAACCACCTGATTCACAAGGAATCCCGAAAGGCGTGCGTCGCGCCCGACCACGACTTTAGGCCGTTTTGCGCCACGATGTTGGATGAACTTGACGAAAGCTGCGGTGAATTTCACCATGTCGATTGGCGTGAGGTTGTCGCCTATCTGTCCGCCGATGGTGCCTCTAATGCCGGATATGGATTTTATTAAGGTCATATTTATTGGATTTTGAAATCTAACATAACGGGATAATGGTCGGATGCCTTATAGCGTATTCGTTTGAAACCCAGCGGGATGATACGGTCGTTCCCCCAAATGTAATCGATTCGCAACAAAGGGAGCTTGCCACCGTAGGTCGGCTTGATGCCACGTCCCACCTGTGTGAAGCTGTCGGTGAAGCCAGCGTTTTGCATCTGCTTGTAAGTGAACGACATGGGAGTGTCGTTGAAGTCGCCGCAAACGATAATCGGCCCATCCAACATCGGCATCGTTTCCAACACGCTGGCGATTTCGTCGCTTCGCTGCTCAAAGGCGTATTTCAGCTTCCTCGCAACGGTCATCCCAATGGTATCCAACTGGTTGCGGAACTCCGACGAATGGGTCAGCACATCGATTTCGCCGTCCGTGATGTTGTAGGAAAGCAGGTGCATATCGGCGACATAAAACCGCCCTTTCGCACCGGCATCAACCGAAACCATCACGCCAGAAGGGGTACCCTTCCCCAACTCGGAATTTTCGGGAATCCTCTCCAACGGGAACTTCGAAAAAATGACATTGCCTCCGTAGCTGTGCTTTTCGTTATAATAAAAATACCGGAAACCAGCACTTTGCATAAAATTCTCAATGTTCTTGCTTCGCGAAACACCCGATTCGAAGGCCGAAAACTCCTGACAGCAAAGGATGTCGGGGTTCTGTTCCCTGACCTTGTTGATGACCTGATAAGCGAAGTCGGCGGAAGGCGTCTTTTCGTCAACATGCTTGAAATTGTGTACGTTGTAGCTCATCACCCTGATGAAACTGTCCTCTTCCACCTGAGAGCCAAAGGAATACGACTTCCTCACACCTGGAACGGAAACCAACAAGGCGATGACCGCAATCCACGCCTTTCGCGACCAGAGTAATAGCAACGCGATGAAAACCAGCAGGTTGAAAAAGAATATCTCCCAAAACGCCAATCCAAAGAACGAGGTCCAGATGAACCGCTTCGGGTCGATATAAGGATTGAGCACACTCAATGTCATGGCTATCAGCCCGATAAGAGCCAATATCGTCAGTACAAAGACCAACAGCTTCCCGAAAAACCCTCGCTCTCTCCCTGCCATCTCACCGACTGTTTTTAAATAGGTATTCCTTTTCCTCCGCCGTCAGACTCGCGTAGCCGCTTTTGGCGACTTTGTCCAAGATTTCATCGATATTCCGCTCTCTTTCAGCCTTTTGGAGATTATATTCCTCGTCGGAGCGCGGCACTTTCGGTTCGTCCTTGACTTCCTCGTAGGGCGTGTATTTCACGCGCGACTTCCGTTTCCACGACTCGAAGACGTCTTTCCACTTCCTGAAATTCTTGTCGGACCCTGACGGGTTCTTCCTCCAATATAGAATCAGCAACAGGCCGAACAACATTCCGCCGAGATGTGCGAAATGCGCCACGTTGTCAACACCGGTCAGCCCCGTAATCAACTCGATGACAGCATAGCCGATGACGAACCACTTCGCCTTGATGGGAAACAGGAAATACAAGTAAATCATGGAGTTGGGATACGTCATGCCGAAAGCCAACAAAAGGCCGTAGATGGCACCCGACGCGCCCACGGTGTTCATCGTGTTGAGATAGGTGCCCATCGGGACGATTTGGCCACCCACGTTCACGCTGCCATAGTCGGCCAACGACGTGGCGTATTGGATGTATTGCACCAACTCTTGGCACAACCCCGCTCCGATGCCGCACACCATGTAGAACAGCAGGAAACGCTTCGAGCCCCAGAGGTTTTCGAGCGTGTTGCCGAACATCCATAGGGCGAACATGTTGAAAAACAGGTGCCCGAAATTGGCGTGCATGAACATGTAGGTGATAATCTGGTAAACCCTGAAATCCGAGGCCTTGAAGAAATGCAGGCCAAGGATATTGGTCAAGTCGATATTGAAGCGATTCAGGGTAAAAGTAGCCAAAAACATCAACACGTTGATAATAAGCAAATTTTTCACCACTGGTGGCAACACCCTGAATCCCGTTGGACTGTATTGTTCGCTCATAATTATTTAATATTCAAGATTTAAGATTTAAAATTCAAGATTTAAAATTTACCATTCAACATTCTACATTCCTAACTCCTACTTCCTACCTCCCAACTCTAAACTCTAAACTCTAAACTCTAAACTCTAAACTCTAAACTCTAAACTTCTCCATCATCTCCTCCATTCCTATTATGGTATAGGTCTTCTTCCCGTTGGGCGCAATCTCGGCCACGTTGCAGGCAAACAACTGGTCCACAAGGTTTTGCATCTCCAATTCGCTGAGGCGCGTCTGAGCCTTCACCGACAATTGCGCAGCCAAGGTCTTGGCCAAATTCAACTTTCTGTCTAACTGCAAATCGGTGCGGTTTATTTTATAGTTGTCCAAAATCTTTTCCAGAAGCTCCACCGCGTCGTAGCCCGCAGCATCGGCTGGCGTTCCATTAATCATGAAGGTGGTCGGGTTGGCCTGTTCCACGACGAAGCCGAGGTTTTCAAGTTCGGGCTGCATTTCCTTCAACAACGAGGCGTCGTTCATGTTGAGGCTCAGGGCTTGCGGAAACAGCTCCTGCTGAGAGGCTCCGCTGTGGTTTTCCATCTGCTTCAGATACTTCTCGAAAAGCACCCGCGTGTGGGCCAAGTGCTGGTCGATCAGCAAGATGCCCGATTTCACCGTCGTCAGAATATAGGATTGGTTCAATTGGAGGTATTGGCTGTTGGCCTGCGTGTCATCGGCGTGCTCGGCCTCCACACCTTTATTAATTATTGGCTTGTCGGTGCGCTCGCCATAAAGCTGCCGCCAGTCGCCCGTGGGTTTGTCGCGATGTTGCTGAAACTCGTTCCATTTCGGCTTGGCCTCGTGGTTTGAAGACGTTTGGCTGAACGGGTTGTAGAACGCGTCCACCGGCACGTCGGGCACGACCAAAGGCCGTGAGGCCTTGCCCGCCTCGCCGAAGTCGAAACCAAGGTCGGGCGACTCGGTGAAGTCGATCGTGGGCGAAAGGTTGTGCTGCCCGATGGCCTTGCGCACGGCGGCGTGGAGGATGGCATACACCAACTTGACATCCAAGAAGTTGACCTCGGTTTTGGTCGGGTGGATGTTGATGTCGATGTCCGACGGATCGACTTCGATGTTGAGGAAATAGCCCGGAAAGCTGTCCTTGGGAATCATCTCCATGAACGCGTTTTCGATGGCGTGGTGCAAGTAGGCGTGTTTGATAAAGCGCTTGTTCACAAAGAAATACTGCTCGCCTCGCGACTTCTTCGCATATTCTGCCTTGACGATGAATCCGCTGATGCGAACGCGCTCAGAGTCTTGGTTGACGGGCAGCAGTTTCTCCTCATAGCTGTTCCCGAACAAGCCCATGATGCGTTGCTTGAGCGATCCGGGATAAAGGTGAAACACCTCTTTTCCGTCGCTGTTGAGCGTGAACCCCACTTGCGGATTCATCAGCGTGACGCGAGTGAACTCCTCGACGACATGGCGCATTTCGGCTTGCGGCGACTTGAGGAAGTTGCGTCGTGCAGGCACGTTGAAAAACAGGTTCTTGATGCTGAACACCGTGCCAGGCTGCATGGGCACTAAGGTTTGTTCCTTCACCACCGAGCCTTCGTTGACGATGCGCACGCCCACCTCGTCCTCTTTCCGTCGTGTCTTGAGTTCCACTTGCGCGATGGCCGCGATGCTGGCCAAGGCCTCGCCCCGGAAACCCATGGTGCGGATGGCGAAAAGGTCTTCGGCCTTGCTGATTTTCGAGGTGGCATGACGTTCGAAGCAGAGGCGCGCATCGGTTTCCGACATGCCGCAGCCGTTGTCGGTGACCATGATGAGCGACTTGCCGGCGTCTTTCACCACAAGGTCGATTTGGGTGGCACCGGCATCCAAGGCGTTCTCCATCAGCTCCTTGACGGCCGAGGCGGGACGTTGTATCACCTCGCCTGCCGCAATCTGGTTGGCGACGCTGTCGGGCAGAAGTTTGATCACGTCAAGCATACACCGTCATTATTTGCCCGAAATGCCTCGGATGATGTTTTCCATCAGCGGGGTGCCGAAAACCAAATAGAAAACGAGCACGACAAACACGCCAAGCACAATCCGTCGAATCAGCTTGGCGCGTTGTTCTTCCTTGCTTTCCTCGTCCTTCTTGACGCTCCAGCTGCGGTGCATCTGGGCGCGAAACTGCTCCTCGTGGCTCAGCTTGGCATCATAGCCCAATTCGGCCTTTTTCTGTTCCCAAGCCTCCTTTTCGGGGTCGTAATAACGAGGGATATAGTTGTATTTCTTCGGTTTATGTCTATAAAAGAATGCCATGGCTATAGGGTTTTCGTGTTAATAGATGTCGTAGTCGTCCTCGTCGGAGGTGACCAACTCATCCGTTTCTTCGACATCGGCATCGCAATCCAAGGCGTTCACCTTCGACTGCCATACCGCATCGAGGCGGTCGGCCATTTTCGCAAGCTCAAGGGCTTCCGTTTCCGAAACGGACTGGTCGCGTCGAGCGTTCTCAAGGTCGGAGCGAAGTCCCAAGATGCTGAAACTCAACATCTGCAAATCGTCGCAGCCGTCCAAGGTCTGGATTTGGCTTTCCACGAAGCCCGCTTCTTTCTCCAAGGCCACATACACCTTCGAATGGCCGTGGTTGCACGAGCAAATCATTGAAATTGTTATTGTTACAAAAACAAACGCTAAAATCTTCTTCATTGCTGATTCAATTTAGGGGCTTCAAAATTAGACAAAAAAATCGGAATAGGACACATTATTTATGAAATAGGTTTTGGAGGAAAAGTGCGAGGACCGTTTCAATGGATTATCTGACAATGGGTTATCAAGTTATAAACACCTGATGTTGATTTCTTTTTTGAAATTAAATGGATTGTTTCAACTTGAAACTGCGCCATGTGGATTGAAATCCGTATATTTGCACGTTGAAAAATGGAATGAAAGAAAGAAAGAAATGAGCATAAACAACACTATTATCAAACCTAATTCATTAACTTTAAATTCTTATCTATGAAAAAGTTACTTACTTTTTTCGTGGCATTGATTGCCTCCGTGAGCCTTATGGCTCAAGTGACTTCATCGAGCATCAGCGGTAAGATCACCGACAGCAACAAGGGTGTTCTTCCGGGTGCCACTGTAGTCGCAACGCACACTCCCTCGGGCGCGCAGTATTATGCTGTGGCTGATGCCAACGGTAACTACCGTTTGCTCAACATCCGTCCTGGCGGCCCCTACAAGATCGAGTATCGCATGGTCGGTTTCCAGTCGGTCATCCAAGAAGGCGTTACTGCCACTCTGGGCGAGACCAAGATCTTGAATGTCCGCTTGAATGAAGAGGCCATCGGCTTGGGTGAAGTCACCGTTTCGGCCGAGGCCATCAGCAACGGCATGGACAGCGACCGCGCCGGTGCCACCACTGCGGTGAGCAGCGAGCAAATCGCCACCCTGCCCACCATCACGCGCAGCCTCAACGACGTGCTGGCCTTGACGCCTCAGGCGGCCACCACCTCCAACGGCTTGGCCATCGGCGGCGGCAACTACCGCTCGTCGTACGTCACCGTTGACGGTGCCGCGTTCAACAACGCCTTCGGCATCGGCGGCAACCTGCCTGCCGGCGGCAGCCCCATCTCGCTCGACGCCATCGAGGCCATGACGATCAACGTCACGCCTTTCGACGTCCGTCACAGCGGCTTCACCGGTGGCGCCATCAACGCCGTCACCAAGAGCGGTACCAACAACCTCCATGTGAGCGTCTATGACTATTTCACCAACGACGGTCTCATCGGCACCAAATACGGTGTGAAGGACGAACTCGGCAACTATCCCGACAGGCTGATGCTGTCGCAATCGTTGGACAACACCATCGGTTTCAGCGTCGGCGGTCCCATCGTGAGAAACAAGCTGTTCTACTTCGTGAACTTTGAATACCAAAGCGACGTTGACCCCGGTCAGACCCATTTCGCCCGCGAGAGCGAAGACGACGAATGGGGTGGCGGCACGCAATACAACCGTCCTACCGTGGCCAAGATGGACGAAATCAAGAACTACTTGATGACCACTTACGGCTACGACCCCGGTCGTTACCAGAACTATAGCGCCAGCACGCCTGACTACAAGCTGCTCGCCCGTTTGGACTGGAACATCAGCGACAACGACAAGTTCAACATCCGCTACAGCTTGGTGAAGAACAAGTATTCGACCGCTCCTTCCAACTCCGTGAATCCTATCGTCCCGAACCCGTACAACCGCAACAGCTACGGCCGCACCTCCGACTGCGCCCTCTATTTCGAGAGCAACCGCTACTTCCAGGAGCAGAACTTCAGCTCCGTCGCTGCCGAATGGAACCACTCGTTCCTGAGCGGTCGCGCCAACAACATGCTGCGTGCCACCTACTCGCACCAGTATGAGCCTCGCAGCTTCGTGGGCGACCTCTTCCCCACCGTCGATATCCTTGAGAACCTCGACACCGACGGCGACGGCGTTGCCGAGACCAAGGCCGTCTATACCTCCTTCGGTCCCGACCCGTTCACCTATGGCAACCTCCGTGACGTGCGTACCGTCGTGGCCACCGACGAGGTGAGCTACCTGACGGGTATCCACGACTTCACCCTCGGTCTCCAATACGAGTTCGACAACACCAAGAACGGCTTCATGCAAGGCGGTGCCGGCTACTATGTTTACAACTCGTGGGACGACTTCGTCAACGGCGCCAACCCGACGGCCTTTGCCATCACCTTCGGCAACAACCGCGACGGCGAAAACGGCAACCCGAAGCAGGTGTATCCTTCCTTCAACTACATGCAAGGTTCGGCCTATCTGCAAGACGAGATGACCCTCAGCGAGCGCTTCAAACTCGCCATCGGCCTGCGCGTCGAACTGCCTTACTATCCTTCCATCAGCGGCTACAACTACAACAAGGAGTTTGCTGAAGGTTGGGACGATGCCGATGGCGTGCACCATGCCATTGCCGACGGCGAAGGCAACACCATGTACGGCCTCTCGACCGCCGACATGCCCAAGGCTCGCGTCAACTTCTCGCCCCGTCTCGGCTTCAATTGGGACCTCACCGGCGAGCGCAAGTACATCATCCGTGGCGGTTCGGGCCTCTACACTGGCCGTCTGCCCTTCGTGTGGATCGTTTCGACCGTGGGTAACTCCAACTGCATGCAGTACCAGTACATCAACGCCGCTGCCGACGACACCCCGATTGGTTTCTATGACGATGTGAACAAAATCATCGCCAACAACGCCACGTTGTTCGGCACCGAAAACCTGCCTGCCGACCTTGCCGCTCCCACGGCTACCACCATCATGGACAAGAACCTGAAGATGACGCAAACCTGGAAGAGCTCGTTAGCCTTCGACGCCGTACTCCCCGGCGACATCAAAGCCACCTTGGAAGGCATCTACAACAAGGACATCACCTCGGTTGCCGTGACCAAACTCGGCATCGTTGAGGATGGCACCATCCAACTCCCTGGCGAGCCTGGCGAAAGAATGAAGTGGAAGAGCGAAGGCGTCAAGAACTCGTTGGGCGGCAATGTCACTCCTTATTATATTACGAACACCGACAAGAACGGTTACTATTATAGCGTCACCGGCCAGTTGGTCAAGGACTTCAAGTTCGGTCTCAACTTGATGGCTGCCTACACCTATTCGGAAGGCAAGAACGTGACCGACGCCATCGGCGACCAAGTGACCTCTGCTTTCAGCACCAACGCTTTCGGTGTGAACGGTTCCAACGTCCACGAACTGGGCTACAGCAGCTATGTCTCGCCCAACCGCATTCTCTTCAATGCCGGCTGGACATGGGCCACGGGCCAACGCACCACCGAGCAGATCGGCCTCTACTATGAAGGCTTCAACCACTGCTACATCGGCGGCTACAGCTACACCCGCTACAGCTACACCATGACCAGCAACGTGAATGGCGACGGCGGCTCCAACAGCTTGGTTTACATTCCTACGGAATCTGAGTTGGAGACCATGCCTTTCACCAGCGAAGAGAACAAGGCCGAATTCAACGACTTCATCAAGGCCGACAAGTATCTGAGCGCCCACCGTGGCGAATATGCCGAGCGTGGCGGCGTTGTCGCTCCTTGGAGACACACCTTCAACTTCAAGTATGAGAGAACCTACAAGTTCCACGGTGGCGAAAGCGTCAGCTTCGGCATCGACGTGAAGAACATCGCCAACCTGTTCTACAGAGGCTGGGGCAACATGCAACGCCTGAGCAGCAGCGACATCCTGAAGCTCAACGGCAACGGTAGCGAGGAGAATCCTTACACCTACCAGTTCACCAACCCCACTTGGAACACCTACGCCAGCACCTATTCGACTTGGTCGGCTGCGCTGAACCTCCGCTTCAACTTCTAATCTCTCGGAGTTTCAATCATCAAAAAAGCACCTCGGTTTCGGGGTGCTTTTTTATTGGATTCATCCGTTCCCTTTGTCTTTCCTTCGCTTGAAAATCTTCGTCCGCAGCATGAAAACGGTGAGCGCCACCCAAAACACGACCAAGATGCCCAAGGTGATCCATGTGGCCTTGAGGCTTTGCGGCGCATAGCCCATCAAAAGCAGCACGGGGAAGCCGAGCACGATGGCAGAAAGGGTTTGCAAGACCAAGTTGTTGGCGGCAGGCGTCTCAAACTTCGGGTCGATTTCGCGGAGCAGGATCATGCCGTTGCTGGCCGTGCCCGTCAACATGCCGAACATCGAGAAGAAGCCCTCGTACTTGTAGTCGGGATAAAGGTGCTTGCTGATGGCGAGCACATAGAAGAACGTGACGACGGTGCCCAAGGTGACGATGATGACGAAAGGCAGGACGAACTTGCCGAACTCCTCGAAGCTGATGGCCGCCGTGCCCGCCACAATCATGATGTCGAAGCAGAAGCCGCTGATGCGGTTGAGCATGTAGTTGTTGATGTACTCGCGCCGCGTGATTTCGGCCTTCTTGAGGCGCTTCAAGATGCTCTTGAAAGCGATGCCGAACAGCGTGCCGATCAGGAAGTTGAAACCCCAAAGCATGGGTTTCAGCGTCTTGGTGCCGAAATCGCCCAAGTCCATGCCTTGAATCCAGTTAGTGAACAGATACACAAGGAAATAGACGAACAGCACCATGCAAATCTGCACCGAGAGCTTGTCGATGGACTCGGCATCGGGAATCTCGCCCTTGCTTTCGTAGTCCTCCAGCGTATTGACTTGTGCATCAGCGATTTTCTTGCTCGAAAGCTTGCCTTTGCGCCGCAAGACGTTCATATAGACCACCCCGACCACGCTGCCCACGATGAAGCCCATCGCCGCGATGGAGAGGCCGAAGTCGGCACCCGGGAAGTCCAAGCCCTGCTGCGCGGCCCAGCCCGTGAAGATCTTGCCGAAATTCAAGGCCTGCCCCGGCCCTTGACCGAAGCCCATGGGGAGCAGCAGGCCCGCCGCGTAGAACAGCTTCCTGCCCAAGAGGAAGAACGGAATCGTCACCAACAGGCCCACGATGCCTTGGATGACGTAGGTGGAGGCCGTCAACGCGCCCGTCTCGATGACCTTCATCGTCGTGGATTTCGATTCTATCTTGTTGTTTTTCAATGCCAAGGCAACAAACCCCAAGCCCAAGGCATGGTAGGTCACGATTTCCATCATCGGCTTGTTGATGACATCGCGGCAACCCGGAAACGCCTTGAAGATGAGGAGCAGCAGGCCGCCCAACAAAGCCGAGGGCAGCAGGCTCTTTTTGAGGAAGGGTACGCTGGTTCGCAGCACATTGCCGAGCAGCAAGGCCGTGGCGAGAATGCAGAACTGAATCAACCATTGCCAGGCTTCCGGCCGGTCGAAAGTCATTACTGAAGCGTCGAGTAGCATTATCCTAGGGTTTAATGTTTATCTTTCATGACTATAACGCTGGAAATTGCCCAATACCTGTTCAATATGAATCACTTCCGGGCAAGAGTCCCAAGTGAAACCTCCACCTGTCAAATACCATTTATTACGTTCATTTACAGGCACTTTCTTAATACTCGGAAAAGCCGATATAGGCATAATGATTACACGGCCATCAACAAGAGCCACCTGAATCCTTCCACGCATGGGGAAGGAAATGCTTTTGATTTCGGGTTCCACATCCCAAAAGCCTTCAATAATTGGTTTGTCTTTCATTTGATATACAAAAGGAGTTTCGGCATTTCATTTCGATTTGTGACTGCAAATATAGTCTTTTTTCCGATAATGAACGAAAATCCCGTAATTTTGCGCCATGAAAAAACCCGTTGAACTGTTCCTGACTTTCTCCAAAATCGGGGCCTTCACCCTCGGCGGCGGCTACGCCATGCTCTCGATGGTGGAGAAGGCCGTCGTCGATCAGAAGCGATGGATTCCCACCGACGAGTTTTGGGACATGATCGCCGTGGTGCAGTCGCTGCCGGGCGTGTTTGCCGTCAACACGGCCTTGTATGTCGGCCATCGCGTGGCGGGTGCCAAAGGGGCTTTTGCCGCCATGCTCGGTGCCATCTTGCCCTCCATCGTTATCATCTTGCTGTTGGCCACGGTGTTTCGCGAGTACCGCGACCAACCCGTGGTGGAGCGCGTCTTCAAGGGCATCCGTCCCTGCGTGGTGGCCCTCATCCTCGCCCCTTCGCTACGCATGATCAAGTCGGCCAAGGTCACTTGGAAGACCGCCATCATCCCCATCGCCACGGTGTTCCTGATTTGGTGGTGCAAGGTCTCGCCCGCCTACGTCATCCTCGCCGCCATCGCGGGAAGCCTGGTTTATGCTATCATCATAGGGCGGAGGACAGATGACGGAGGACAGAAGACGAAGGACGGAGGACAGAGGACGGAAGACGTCCCTAGTCCCCAGTCCTCAGTCCCCAGTCAAGAAAGAAAGGAGGCCGAATCATGATTTACTTGCAGTTGCTTTGGGTCTTTGTGAAAATCGGCGTGTTGGGCTTCGGCGGCGGCTATGCCATGCTCTCGCTCATCCAGCACGAGGTGGTGGAGCATTACGCTTGGATGACCACGACCGAGTTTGCCGACATGGTGGCCATCTCGCAGATGACACCCGGCCCCATTTCCATCAACTTGGCGACATACGTGGGCTACACCACGGCGGGCTTAGGCGGCTCGCTGTTGGCTTCGTTTGCGCTTTGCCTGCCGTCCATCATCATGGTCTATCTAATCCTGAAGCTGTTCATGAGCAAGAAGAACAACGCCTTGATGGACAACACCTTGAAAGGCTTGAAGCCCGCCATTGCCGGACTCATCTTCGCCGCCGGACTCTCGATGATGAACCTACAGAACTTCGTCGATTTCGGTCGCGGACAAAACAACATCAGCGTCATCATCTGCGTCTTGGCTTTCGTGGCCTCGTATTTCTTCAAGGCCAACCCGATTCTGCTGATTGTGCTGTCGGGGGTGGTGGGGGTTATTGCATATTAAGGACGAAATCGTTGCAGCATTGCAAATGCCCGTATTCACATCTTCCGAATTACAAATTCGGAAGAACGGGAAGACCGGCTTCAGCAAAGCAAGCCTTCTATTATCGATACCAATGCTTTTGCTTTGGGAATCATTGGCATGACCTCCTCCTCTGTCGTTTCAAACAAGCACGTATAATCACTTTTCTCGCGCATGTTTTCCAAACGAGCAAAAAGCCTTCCGTATTCCACATCAATCAAGCCTTCCTTGACGAAATGTTTATTGAGAAGTACCGATACGCCTTGATGAGATTCCGCGTGAAGTCCGTTCTTAATCAACAAAGCGGTGACCGCATGAAAAACCGCATAATACACGCGATTGGCTAAAGTATCCCACAATTTAGCATTTTCAAGGACGGGGAATTGGTCTATCAATCTGTGGGCTTTCTCAATTTCAAACTCCACCATAATTTTTCTTTCTTCATCTCCAAGACTCATATCAGTACAATTTTATCATGTTCCACATTGTGGTAAAAAGGTGAAAACGACATCTCATTCCATTTGCGCGTCGTATAGAGATGGGCGGAAACCGGCACACCGTAATCGAACCCCAAAGAAATAAACGGATAGGAATAACTGTCGAAATCCGAATAGTCTTCCTTGTCCTTGTTCAGCAGGATAAGCAAGTCCCAGTCGGAATCGGGTCTAAAATCGCCACGAGCCCTCGACCCATAGAGATACAAATGACCGCCGACAGGAATAATTTCCCTGCCAAGTTGCTGAATCTGGCTCAGGAGGTCGTTGTTAGGCATAGCACTTTCATTATTAGATACTGCAAAAATACACAAATTTGGAGACATTGCCACATTTCCCTGAAAAAAATGATGCCTCCCGCTTGATATAATCGCTGCGGTCACAATTGTAATCCGCCCGAACAGAATGCGCACGGCCAAAACCTGCGGCTGCCACGGTGTGACAGCCCTACACCCATGCGCTTGGGTGTAGGGCTGTCGCATAACGGCAGCCGAAATTCGTTGCAGCATTGCAAATGCCCATATTAAAATCTTCCGAATTACAAATTCGGAAGAACGGGGGTATTTGGCTGATTCTGTGCGCTGTCGGTTGATGAGCTACTGGGGAAGACAAAGGCGGAACCCGTTGAGATAGTAGTTAACGGTCGGTGGGTTGCCGATGCGGAACGACACCCGGCAGTGTTCCGCGTCAAAATACCAGCTACCACCCCGAAGCACACGCCGCTGACCACTGGAAGGCCCCTGTGGGTTGTTCTGCGAATCGCTGGCGTAGCTGCCATACCAGTCGCTGCACCACTCCCAAACGTTGCCGCTCATGTCGTACAAGCCTAACTCGTTGGGCATTTTCGTTCCCACGGAATGGGTCTTGATGTCGGCGTTGTCAGAATACCAGGCCACTTCCCCAGCGTCGTCGCTGCCAGCATATCTGTAGCCGTGCCCTTGGTTGCCACCACGGGCGGCATACTCCCATTCCGCTTCGGTGGGCAGGCGGAAGGTGCGGCCCGTAAGCGCGTTCAGCGCAGGAATGAAGCTATCCACGATGTCGTTCCAGTTCATTCGCTCCACGGGAAAGTCCGCGCCGGAAAAAAAGCTCGGGTTGTTGCCCATCACGGCCTGCCAAAGCTCTTGCGTCACCTGGGTCTCGCCCATGAAGAACGTGCTTAGCGTCACGCTGTGGACAGGACTTTCGCCGCTGTTGGCCTCGGGGTCGTAGTTCCGCCCATCGGGGTCGGTGCTTTGCGCCCCCATCCAGAAAGTGCCGCCTTCCACGGCTTTCATCGTAAAGCTCACGCCATTCACTGTGAACGTCAGGTCGTCTATTTGCTGATGGAAGTTTGCCTCCAAAGCGCTGTTTCCCGTCACCGTAAACGTGTAATTTGCCTCGGCTGAAACCTGCTCACCGTCCTCCGTCCAATTATAAAAGGTGTAACCTTCGTTGGCCGTGGCCGTCACGGTGCATTGCTGCCCTTGCTGGTAGGTGCCGCCACCTGTCACCGTGCCGCCCTCGGTCGGAACGGCCGAAACGCTGATGGTAAAGTCTTGCATGTTTCCACCGCCATTTCCTCCTCCATTATTCCCATTGTTCGGGTCTTCCGGTTTCTTACATCCTGCGGCACACACCACCGCCAACGATAGCATTATGGCTGCTACTGCCTTCGTGAACCTATTCATATTAGTTTGTTTTATTGTCATGTTTGTCAAGCCTTTGTGAAGGTTGACAGAGCAAAAATAGGAATAATTTGGATAAGACTGGAATTATAGGCGTTTTTTTGGCAAAAATCACTTCCCCGACAGCAGCAGCGCATCTATCGTCACCATGGCCGCCAAAGCCTCGACGAGAACGAGGGCACGCGGCAAGGCGCACACGTCGTGCCGTCCCGAGACGGCAATTTGGCATGGCTCCCATGCCCTGTTCACGGTTTGCTGAGGCCGGGCAAGGCTCGGTATCGGCTTGAAGGCCACGCGGAAAACCACGTCGTTGCCGTTGGTGATGCCGCCTTGGATGCCGCCCGAGTGGTTGGTCGCAACGATGGTTTTGCCGTTCTTAACGGCAAAACCATCGTTGGCCTCCGAGCCTTTCATCCTCGCCAAGGCAAAGCCGTCGCCGACCTCGAAGCCTTTCACGGCGGGCAGGCTGAACATGGCATGGGCCAACTCCGCCGAGAACTTGCCGAACATCGGCTCGCCCAAGCCCACAGGAACGCCCGTGATACGGCATTCGGCGATGCCGCCCACCGTATCGCCCTCTTTCTGAGCCTGTTCCGCGTCGCCCATGAAAACCGTTTCGGCTTGGATTTCGATACCCTTTTCCTTCAGCATCAGCTTGGCGACAGCACCTGCCACCACGATGGGCAAAGTGGTCCGGGCCGAAGCCCTGCCGCCACCGCGCCAGTCGCGGAGGCCGTATTTCCGCTCGTAGGTGAAATCGGCGTGCGAGGGACGATAAACGTCCTTCAAGGCCTCGTAATCCTTCGGTTTCGCGTCCTCGTTGCGCACCATGAAGGCGATCGGCGAGCCTAAAGTCACCCCGTCGAGCAAGCCCGAAAGCCACTCGATGCGGTCGAGTTCATGGCGTTGCGAAGCCGTGGCGGATTGCGCCGTCTTGCGCCTATAAAGCTCATTGTCAATGAAATCGAAATCAAGTTTCTGTCCTGCGGGGCAGCCGTCGATGACACCGCCGATGGCCATGCCGTGCGACTCGCCGAAAGTGGTGAGCCTGAAGATGTGTCCGATTGTATTCATGGGGGCAAAAATACAAAAATTGACAAGAAATTTGTATTTTTGCCGCCGTTATGGAGAAGAAAAGCAACAACATCAAGATAAAGAACAAACGCGCCTCGTTTGAGTACTTCCTCGTGGAGACGCTGACGGCGGGCATCGTGCTGACCGGGACGGAAATCAAGTCCATCCGCGAAGGCAAGGCCAGCTTGGCGGACTCGTATTGCAGCTTCAATGGCAACGAGCTGTTTGTCATCGGGATGCACATCGCGGAATACGCCCAAGGCACCTACAACAACCACAACCCCAAGCGCGACCGCAAGCTGCTCCTCAACGCCCGCGAGCTGCGCAAGCTGAGCAACAAAGTGAAGGAAAAAGGCTTCACCATCGTGCCTGTCACCTTGTTCATCAACGAGAACGGCTTAGCCAAGTTGGACATCGCCTTGGCCCGAGGCAAGCATTACTATGACAAGCGCGAAACGCTGAAAGACAAAGACACCAAGCGCGAGCTCGACCGAATCCATTTGCGTTAGCATTCAGGCGTTATCTTCCTGTAAACCAACCGACTAAAAACAATAGCCGAAACGAATCTCAATGGGAGAATTGTATGGCGTGTCCCACATTCCCGTCTTCGGATTGCCCCAACTCAGGTTGTAAAGCACAAGAAAATAAGCGAAGCTGCCCGAATAGGAATATTGTCGGTAGCCGGCACCCACAAAGGTACTGTTGTACCACCTGCCGCCCTGCGTTTCATGGTTCCATCGCGTGAGTCCGTACATCACCTCGTCCTCGACGTGGAGGAACAAACCCTTGTAAACCTGGAAGTTGGTGTAAGGCGCAACGCCGAAATAATGGCCGTACTCATTGCCATAAACGCGGTCGAACCAAGCCTGCAACGAGTAGATTCCGCGCACACCAGCCTCCCAAGGGTTGAAGATACGGTAGCCGACTTGCGGCGCAACGGACAAATTGAGGTAATTGCCCGACATTCCAAAGCCGAAGTTGCCGCCATAGATGACTTTCCCCTTCAAATTCGGCACATCCGGCAGCAGCTGCGCCTGAGCCTTTCCGCCAAGGCCCAACAACATAAGGCCCAATAACGCGATGATTCCAAAACGTTTCATTTTCGCTGAATTTTGCGCAAAAATACAATAAAATCCGCAAACAGGCGTATCCAATAAAAGTTTATCTTTGCCCTTTCAATGCCAAAGTCATGAAAAAACGCGCCTTGTTATACATCGTCGGCATGGTCTTGCTCGTTTTCGCCTCGTGCAAGAAAGAGACCCAACCCAACCCCGACTCCAACCTAAAGCTCTCGTTCTCAGCCGATACCGTTCTCTTCGACACGGTGTTCACCTCCTTGGGCTCGGCCACACACCAACTGAGGATTTACAACCGCAACAATGACAACCTGAAAATCAGCGCCATACGACTGACAGGCGGCGCGTCCTCCCCTTTCCGCATCAACCTCGACGGCGAAAACGCCCTTGAGTTTTACGACAAAATCATCCCTGCCAACGACAGCCTTTTCTCCTTCCTGCGCGTCACCATCAACCCCAACGACCTCAACACGCCTTTCGTGGTGGAAGACGAATTGGAGTTTGTCACGAATGGCAACACACAGACCATCAAGCTGTTGGCATGGGGACAGAACGCCATCTACATCGTCGGCGACAAGGTGAGCGGCGCCATCCAAGGCAAATACAAGATCGTGGCCGACAGCCTGCAAACCACCGTCTGGACCTCGGAGCTGCCCTACGTCATCTACGGCTATGCGCTCATCAACAGCTACGGCACGTTGCGCATCGAGGCGGGCACCAAAGTGTATTGTCACCAAGGCAGCGGCATCCTCTCGTGGAGCGACGGCCAGCTCGTCATCGACGGCACGGCGGAGAGCCCCGTCGTCATCCAAGGCGACCGGCTGGAGCCTTATTACAAGGACACGCCCGGACAATGGGACCAAATCATGCTCCTTGACGGTCGCGCCGGTGCCGACCATCGCATCAGCCACGCCGTCATCCGCAACGGCTTCATCGGCGTCAACTGCCAGTCGGCCCTGAAAGTGACCGAATGCGCCTTGAGAATCGACAACACCGTCATCGAGAACCAGAGCGGCTACGGGCTTTATTCCATCCTCTACCCCGTCGAGGCCAAGAACTTCACGATTGCCAACTGCGGCACGGCCAACGTGTTCGCCTTTGGCGGCGACTACCGCTTCGTGCACGGCACCATCGCCAACTACTGGAACGGGAACGAGCACAGCAACAACATCGCCATGCAAGTCTTGAACTACACCCTTGACGAGAACCACGAACCGTTCTATTATCCCTCCCATTTGGAGCTCGACAACTGCATCGTTTACGGCAGGCAGAAAGACGAGTTCATGACCCAGTTTGGCCCCGATGCCGACTCCACCTTCCTCTTCGACCATTGCTTGGTCAAGACGGAGAAATTCGCCAACGCCACGGCGGGCTTCAGCCACTGCTTGTTCAACTTGGAACCTTATTTTGCTGATTATCAACGTAATGACTTGCATATCGACAGCATCGCCTCGCCTGTCATCGGGACGGGCAACCCGCTTTTCGGCAACGAAATGCCCTACGACTTGGACGGCGTGTCGCGCATCGGCGCACCCGACATGGGGGCGTATCAGTTTGTGGGACGCTAATACACCACCTTCATCTTCAGGTACGGCTGCCACAGTGTGACAGCCTTACAACTGCCAACTAAATCAATACACCACCTTCATTTTCAAGGTTTTCTTGTTTCCAACGCCATCGGTGACGACGACTTTCACGTTGTTGGTGCCGGCTTTCATCTTTTCGTCGAACTCGTAATAGAGCAGTGCGTTCTTGGCGTCGTATTGTCCGAGCACCCACACGTCGTCGAGGTAGATGTCGTAGGTCTCGATGCCCGTCATGTCGTCGGAGATCTTGAAACGCAGCGACTTGAGTTCCTTCACCGACTGCCCGTCCTTGAAGTTGGAGGCCGTCACCTTGGGTGCCACCGAGTCGATCTTGACGGTGAACTCGCCCATGTTGCGCGTCTCGGTCTCCATCGCGCCGTTCTTCATCTTGCCGCCGAGCGACGACACCTTGCCGCCGTTGTCGATGTAGGCGATGAATTTCCTCGGATGGTCGGCCCATTCGTCGTTGGGACGGATGCGCACCTTGAACGGCTTGAAGGTCGTCAGTTCGTCGTTGCCGAAACGGTAAATGCGTGAGCAGCAGCCTTTTTCGTCGCGCTGGCCGGTCTTGATCCACTCGTCGCGGAAGAGCGTGCCTTTCTCCATCGTGACTTTGAACGCCTCGATGGTAACATCGCTGTTCATCGAGCCGTCGGCCTTCACGAAATACTCGCTGCGGTAGTGCATGGGGCGTTCCACCTCGACGGGAGCCGTGCCCACCAACTTGAAGCTGATTTGCGAGCTATTTCCCACATAGTCAGAGATTTTGAAGCGCACGTTCACCGTGTCGCCCTCCTCCACCACAACCGTTCCGTTCCGTTTCTTGATCATGCGTAGCTTGTTGAACGGGTCGGTCTCGGTGCGCACATAACTCGACTTCTTCTGCTTGTAGTGGCGGTAGTCGAGGAGGCTGTTCACATAGCGCGGCTCGCTGTAGGAGAAGCTGTCGGCCTCCACTTGGAACGCCAATTCGCCGTCGAGGAAAAGCTCGTAGAGATACGGGCCGTTCTTGTTGGTCGAGGTGCCCACTTGGTCGTAGGTGCAGATGCCGAAGGCGATTTCGCCGTTGCCTTTGACGACGCTGCGGTCTTTCAGGCTATACTTTCCGTTGCCACCTTCCACGGAGAAATACATCGGCTTGATGCCGCCTTCGAGCGTCGATTCGTCGCCGAGCGGATAGGCTGCGATGCCTTGAATCAACGGCTTCACGTCGTCGTCGATCTTGTAGCCGAAAAACATCGGGTTGAGCGGTTTCTCGCTGGCCGTATGGCGGATCTCGAAGTGCAGGTGCGGTCCGCCCGAGCCGCCTGAGTTGCCCGAATAGGCAATCAAGTCGCCTTTCTTGACGGGGAACCTGTCCTTGTCGGGATAGATTTGCGAGGTGAATCTCTTGTGCTTGTACTGGTAGTCCTTCACATACTTGGCAATCTCGCCCGAGAAGCGTTGCAGGTGGGCATAGACGCTCGTGTAGCCGTCGTAATGCGTGATATACAGCACGTTGCCATAGCCGTAGGGCGACACGCCGATGCGGCTGATGTAGCCGTCGGCGACGGCATACACCTTCTTGCCCTCCACGCCCTGCGTCTTGATGTCGAGGCCGGCATGGATGTGGTTGGGACGGATTTCGCCGAAGGTGGCGGAGAGATAGATTGGGATGTCGAGCGGCTTGCCGTATTGCGGAAAGCTTTCCTGTGCCGACGTTGCAAGTGCGGCCATCGCAAAAAAGCCGATGAAAAGCGTGCGGATTCTCATGTTGGTTGAATTTTGCGCAAAGATACATCTTTTTTGCATACTTTTGCAACGGAAAAAGGAGGAAACGATGCGCCGTCACACGAAGAAAGAAAAAATCCACGAATGGCTTTCCACGCCGGTCATGCTGCTTGTCTATAGGCTCGTGGCCATCCTTTTGGCCCTCAGCATCAGCCGTTGGATGTTGTATTTGTTCAACCTGCAGTTTTTCCACCAGCTGACGCTCAGGCAGGCTGCCGCATTGTATTTCAACGGGATGAGGTTCGACCTTCCCATCGTGGTCATGCTCAACCTGCCCGTCATCCTGTATTATTGCTTCCCGTCGAGGATCATCTACGACAAACGGTTGCAGCGCGGCATCGACATCCTGTATGTCCTGCTCAACGGATTCGCCATCCTGCTGAATTTCACCGACATGGTCTGCTTCCATTTCTTCGGCAAGCACTTGACCATCGACTTCATCAAGCTGTTGAGCCATTCCGACGAGGTGTCGTGGGGCATCGTGCGTCAGGTCTTTTTCGACTTCTGGTATTTGGCCATCATCTTCATCCTTTTCGTGCTGATTATCATCGTAGTAGCCCGCAACTCCCGACTGCGCGAAAACAAAGGGCAAAGCCATTGGCATCTCCAGCAAGGCGTGAGCTTGGCCACCATGCTGCTTCTGTCGTTCATTGCCTGGCGAGGCGGCTTCCAAGCCCGACCCATTGGGATGGAGACCGCGATGCAATACGCCGACACGCAAAACGCGCCCATCCTGCTCAACACGCCCTTCTGCCTGCTCAACAGCCACGAAAACCCATTGGAAGAACGGCACCAATTTGCCGACAACCCTTTCAGCCCCGTCCACGACCATCTGGAGGCCAACCGATTCATGGTAGCCGACAGCCTGGCCGCCGACAGCATCCCTCCCAATTTAGTGCTTGTCGTCTTGAAGGGCATCGGGCAAGAAATGATCAGCTACTACAATCCAGGGCGACGCTATCCGCTGACGCCGTTTTTGGACTCGCTGCTAAGCAACAGCCTCACTTTCAACGGCATCGCCAACAGTCGGCGCAGCCTTGAGGTGTTGCCCGCAATGATGGCCAGCATTCCTTCGCTGATGGAAATCGATTTCGTCAGGTCGGCCTATGCCGGAAACGACTTCGACGCTTTCGGCCAGCACTTGCAGCGGCGGGGCTACAACACCATCTTCATGCATGGAGGGCGCAACGGCACCATGGGCTTCGGCGACTTTGCCCGTCGCGCCGGATTCCGCAACTATTTCGGTCGGACGGAATATGGCGACGACAGCGACTACGACGGGCAATGGGGCATCTACGACGGGCCTTTCCTGCAATATGCCGCCCACACCTTCAGCCGCCTCCACGGGCCTTTCGCGGCCACCATCTACACCCTTTCGTCGCGCTATCCTTACAAGCTTCCGAAAGACATCGTCCTGCCCGAAGAAAGCTATTTTTGGACGGGATTCGAGAAGACCGTTTACTATACCGACTGCGCCTTGCGCGATTTCTTCCGCACGGCGTCGGCAACGGATTGGTATGCCAACACGCTGTTTGTCATCACCTCCGACTTCTCCAACAGCGAGCACGCCCAACCCGAATACTGCAACGTTTGGGGCATGTACGCCATCCCGCTCGCCTTCCATTTCCCGAGCCACATCGCGCCACAACGCTGCAACGAAATCGCCCAGCAAATCGACCTCGGGCCGTCGCTCCTATCGGCCTTGGGAGTGAACGACACGCTGTTGGCCTTCGGTCGCAACCTGTTCGACACCCTTAGCGAACCTGCTTCCGTCAGCTATTTCAACCACACCTACCAATACTGCGACGGCACCTATCTTGTGCAATCCGACGGACAGAAACCTTTCGGCATCTACAAGCCCTTCATCGACCCGACGCTGAGCGACAACCTCATCGACCGCCTGCAATGCGCCGACATCTTCACCAAACTCTACCAATTCATAGAAGAATACAACAACAGGATGATTCACAACAACTTGCAATACAATGAAACACAAGAGTGACCTCAACGGAACGGTCTATTCCACCAACCCCGACTTCGTTTTCGACTACGGCGAGGAGGATGCGCAGACCTTAGACCCCGCCAAGCAGAACCTCCGCGTCATGCTCGACAAGAAGCAACGCGCCGGCAAACGGGTGACCCTCGTCACGGGTTTCCAAGGCTCCGACTTCGAGTTGGCCGCACTCGGCAAGGAACTCAAGTCGGCCTGCGGCGTGGGCGGCAGCGTGAAAGACGGCGTGATACTGCTCCAAGGCGACTTCCGCGAGAAGGTGCTGGAGATTTTGCTCAAAAAAGGATACAACAAAACGAAAATCAGTGGAACATGATCGAGAAATACCTTGAAATACTGAAAAACCTTGGCCTCAAGATGCACTTTGGCGAAGGCTTCGCGACGGGCATGGCCGAGACCTTGGCCGCCCTCTCGCTGTTGGCCCTCAGCGTCGGGCTTTACTTCTTGGTCACCTTCATTATGAAGAAGACCGTCTATAGCCTCATCCAGCGGACGACCACGAAATACGACGACCTGCTCATCACGAACAAGGTGTTGGCCTACCTCTGCCTGCTCGTGCCGGCCATCGTCATCTCCTCCTACCTGCCCCAAGTGCTGCCTTCCTATCCGGGCACGGTGCGTTTCCTGCTGCGGTGCGACACGGTCTTTGAAATCGTCGTCGCCGCCTTGGTCGTCAATTCGATCCTCAACACGACGCAGGACTTCTACAACAGCTTCGAGATGTCGAAGGCCAAGCCCTTGTCGGGCGTGATACAAGTCGCGAAAATCATCCTTTTCGTCCTTTGCGGCTTGGTCATCATCGCCTTCATCATGGGCACGAGCCTGAAAAACATCCTCATCAGCTTGGGTACCGCTTCCGCCGTGCTGATGCTCGTGTTCCAAGACACCATCAAGGGCTTTGTGGGCAGCATCCAGCTCTCGGGCTACGACATGGTGCGCATCGGCGACTGGATCGTGATGGGCCCCGCCGACGGCATCGTGCAGGAAATCAACCTCACCACCGTGAAAGTGCAAAACTGGGACAACACCATCACTACCATCCCGACCTACAACATGGTCTCCAACCCCTTCACCAACTGGCGCGGCATGTCGGACTCGGAAGGCCGCCGCATCGCCCGAAGCATCAACATCGACGTGAACTCCATCCGCTACTGCACGCCCGAAATGTTGGAGAAATACAAGCACTACGACTTGGTGAAGGACTACATCACACAGCGCGAGGCCGACATCGAGCATTACAACGCTGAGCACCACATCGACACGAGCGAGATCGTGAACGGCCGCCAGCAGACCAACATCGGCATCTTCCGCGCCTACATCAAGGCCTATATCGACAACAACCCGAAGCTGAACCACGAGCTGACCACGATGGTGCGCCAGCTGCAGCCCAACGAGTTTGGCGTGCCGCTGCAAATCTACGCCTTCAGCGCCGACAAGCAATGGACCCACTACGAGGCCATCCAAAGCGACATCTTCGACCACATCCTTGCTGCCGCGCCGATGTTCGACCTTAAGATCTATCAAAAGTATTAGTTTAGAGTTTAGAGTTTAGAGTTTAGTGTTTAGAGTTTAGAGTTGGAGGGCTGTCACAATACCTCGTCGCCGATGCCGCTGGGGTTTACCAGTGTTTAGAGTTTAGAGTTTAGAGTTTAGAGTTGGAGGGCTGTCACAATGTGGCAGCCGTACAAATCCAAAAATAAGGTTCATGAACGCAGGAAAAGTTTTCACGGAAAAATATCTGAAGCTGATGTTCAAGCAGTTGCGCGATGCCACGCCCGAAGAGGTGGAGGCCGAATTGGAGCACTGCCGCCGCGAGAACCGCCGCCCCGTGCGTGTGCCGCGCTATTTCAGGGGCTTCTTCACCGAGGAAAGTTTTGTCGCCTCCAACGGCTTCGAGATGCAAGTGTTCCGTCACGTTGATGCCCGGCCCCAGAGCCTGTCGAAGGGCCGCCCACTTATCTTATACCTCCACGGCGGTGCCTTCATCTATCCGCCCGTGTTCTTCCATTGGCGTTTTTTGCACGACCTCTGTGTGCGCACCCATTGCGACACCTTGCTGCCCGTCTATCCCAAGGCGCCGGAATACCTTTGCTCCTTTGCCGTCCCGACCTTGTTGGATTTCTACAAAGACATCGCTGAATCAGGCGATTACGATACAATCCATCTCGTTGGCGACTCGGCGGGAGCGCATCTCTGCCTCGTTGTGGCCCAAGAAGCCTACAAAAAAGGCTGGCAGAAGCCTGCGAGCCTCACGTTGCTCTCACCTTGCGTTGACCTCAGCCACACCAAGGAACAGGAAATGAGGGCGTTGCAAGCCAAAGACCCCATGCTCCAACTCGACCGTGTCATCACCCTGAACGCCGTATGGCAAGGCGAGTTGGACGCCAAGCATCCGTGGGTCAGCCCTGTCTTCGGCGACTTCAGCGGCATCGACAACCTCAGCGTTTATTTCGGCTCCGACGAAATCCTCAAGCCCGATTCGCTGTTCCTCAAGGAAACCTACGAAAAAGCCGGCAAGACAGGCACTTTCCGCGAATACCAAGGCATGTTCCACACTTTCGCGATGTTCCCGATACCGGAAGGGTTTGAGGTGGTGAGGGAGATGGCGGAAGCCCTCAGATGAGGCTCATTTCACAAACTTCGCGTCGCATTTCGGGTTGGGGCATTTGCCTTCGGCTTCGAGTTTCTTCCAATGCGTGGTGAAGGGATACTTCATGCCGCATTTCGGGCAACAATAGCGCGGCTGGTACTTGATTTGCAGTTCGGTGATTTCCTCGTTGATGTCGTGCTTGCTGCTTTTGGAAAGCAACAAAAGGGTAATCACGACGCCAATCCCAAGTCCTACAATACGCATGAACCCCAACGGAATCAAGGCAAAAGCACCGCCTGCTATCATCGGGATGAAATTCACGATACGCATCTTCACGTTTTGGCTGTTCTTGATTTTGGTTTCTTCCGCCTTGTAGTCAATATAGGCTTGCTTGATGTCCTCAAACTCCTTGGAGTAGTCCGTGCGGAGCTTGGCCTCGGCTTCGCGGCACGAGACGAAAACCTTTTGCAGGTCCAACGGGTAGCAGTCCTCGCCGCCAATGCCGCCGAGCCATACCGCGTCGTCCTCCTTGACCTTGGTCTTGGCGATGCGCCTGCCGTTGACGAAGGTGCCGTTGGCCGACTCGTTGTCCTCAAGGGTGACGATGCCGTCGTTCCACACCAATTTGGCGTGATGGCGGCTTGCCTTCTTGCAGGTGGCGGGCACGGTGATGGCATTCGCGCCCGACTCCTCTCTTCCGATTTTGATTTCTATGTTCATATTTTACGGTTGTTTGTTCGTTTGGGTTGCCGTAGGCCAATGACCTACGGTTACGATAGTTGCGCCCCTTTGGGGCGTGGCCTCGACCCCTCTATGTCCCTTAAACTTTTGCCACGATGAGCCTCAAATCGAACTTGCCGAACAGCTCCGGCGTTTGCTTGTGGCCGCGCGTGGCCGCCTTGTCCTGCACCTTGTGATAGACGTAGTAATACAGTTCCTGAATGGTGACGTACTTGTTGCCGTCGCGGTTGGCCGCGCCGCCCAAGCCTTCCATGAGGTAGTAGGTGAACAGCCCTTGCCGCAGGCTGCCCATCTCCATCGAGGTCTCGTCGCCTTGGCACGACATCATCACGGCGATGTTCATGTCGGAAGCTGACTTGTGGCCGATTTCGAGGCTTTTGCGCAATTCGTTGTTTGACGACAGGCCTTTCTTCATGCTGCCCGCGAAACAGGCATCCGCGAAGAGGAGCTTGGTGTTGCACTTGGCGGCCTTGAAGATGGACTTCACCTCACTGAAATAGAGCAGGTTGCCGCCCATCGTGGTGGCATCGTAAGGCAGAAAGCAGCCCTTATCGCCGTGGCCGGAGAAGTAGAAGATGACGCGGTCGTCCTTCTTCGCCTTGGCGAACAAGGCCTTGCCCTTGGCGATGATGTTCTCCTTCGAGGCTTGCGCGTCGGCGAGGAGTACGATGTTGGTGGCCGGCACGCTCCCGCCTTTCTTCGACTTGAGGAACGCAGCGAAGCTGACCGCATCGTTGACGGTGTAGTTGAGGTCGCCGTCGCGAGGACCGAAGTTCTTGTAGTCGGCCACGCCGATGATGACGGCGTAGGTGTTATTGTAGGCTTCGGCTGTCACGCCGACAATGAGCAGGAGCAGCAAAAATGCCAATCGCTTTTTCATAGCTGTAAAAGGTTTAGGAGTTCTTCATTCGTGTTGAACGCTGCGGCTTCCTCGCCTTGGAGTTGCTTTTCGGCTTCAGTTTTCGTCTGACGGGCACCCGTTTCCGTCTTTTCGTCGATGGGAACGTCGGTGTGCTTGACTTTGGGGATGATGAGAAGCGCCAAGACAATAAGGGCCATGAGCGCGACAAGCGCGATGAGAAGCCGTTTTGTCTTGTTTTGCTTGGGTGGGTCGTTTGGCTTTGCGAACGGTTTTCTTGGGGCGGAGGGAGGCAATGGGGAGTCATTCTCATGTCCCACCGTCTCATGTCCATCTTCCTTTTTCGGTTCCTCGGCGGGAGCTTCCTCCGGCTGATTGTCCTTGAGGTATTGTTCGTAGTCGGCTTCCACCTCGGCGAAGGTCGTCCACTCCAATTCGTCGTTTGTCCCAAAGCTGAAGGCATCCGCTTCCTCGATTTCCGCTATGAGCGCGGTGTTGTTGTCTTTCGACTTGGCGTTGCACTGCTGCGCCATTTTCTCGCATTTCTGCTCGAAGGTGAGGCTTTCGTCGGAGAAAAGCCGCGCCAATTCCCGATCGCCCCAGCCTTCAATGACGCCGTCGGAACAGAGCAAAAGCACGTCGCCGGCTTTCAGTTCGTCGATCTTGACGATGGACGCGCTGGCGGGTTTTCCGTCCTTTTGTGCAATGATGGCCTTGGCGATGCGGTTCGACATGGGATGGAAGCGCCCTGCCTCCACCGTGATTTCCTTGGTGCGCATCAACTCGCCGACGAGGGAGTGGTCCCAAGTGTGCCACAGCTTCCGTTCCGACGGGCGGAACAGGTAGATGCGGCTGTCGCCGATGTGGGCGGCATACCACACGTCGGGGGTGATGAAAACGCCCGTGAAGGTGGTGCCCATCTTCTCCAATTCCGGCTCCTTTTCGAGGAGGGCGTTGAGGTCTTGTTGCACCTTGTTGAGCTGCTGTTGGATGTCCATTTTGCCAATCGCCTGTGGCGTTGGGAAGGCCTGGAGCATGGCCTCGACGACGAAGGCCGAGGCGCGCTCGCCGTAGTTGTGGCCGCCCATGCCGTCGCACACGGTGAGCAGGGTCGCGCTGTGGCCGATGCTGTCTTCGTTGTTGCTTCGTTTCCCTTGCTGGGAGAATTGATGTATTTTCATTGTTGAATTGTTGATTAACTACGTTGAATCTTTGATTTGTTGAATTGTTGATTGTTCATTGTTGTCGTTTCGGCATGGGTTCACACCGCCTGCCTATCCTGCTGTCGCCCCTACGGGGCTGGGCCTTGTCGTGGCCTGCGTCGCGCAGGCGTATCCTGCCTGCCGGTGGGCTGCCGTAGGCCGGTGGCCTACGGTTAAGGTAGTATCGCCCCTTCGGGGCGAAGCGACAAGGGAACCAAAACCTGTCTGAGCGTTCAGTGTGTTGCTTCCAGACTTACCAACACAGACAGAGAGGCGGCTTGAAGCCGCTCGTTTCGTTCCACTATGTGGAAGCGGGATGGAAGTCTGTTTAAACTCGTCGCAACCATCCGGTTCGACCAACTTTAAGCTGGGGAAGGACAAGGCGGAACCCGTTGTTGTTGTTCCTGTTGTCGGGGGTGTTGTTGTTCCGGTTCGACACTCGGCAGTTCCTCGCGTTGTTGTTCCAGCTACCGCCGCGCAAAACGCGGTTGGAGCATGCGACTCCCAACCTTCAATTTCACTTATCAAGCGACTTCGCATCCGCTTCGTATAGCCTTTGGCGGCAAAGGCCAACAGGGGTTGCAAATGCGCATTGTACTCCGCCTCGCTCCACTCACCGCACTCGAGCAAGGCCGTGTAGTCAGTGAGTTTTCTCCTCAGTCGGTTCCGGCTTCTCGCGTTCAACGTGATTCTGTGTCGTCGAAGCCGATAACCGAGGAAACTCACCCCTACTTCCGTTTTCGTCACCACAGGTGGCTTGAACTCCAATCGCAGGCTTCGCGCCATCGTTTCGAGGATTTCGACTTGCTGTTTGAGCGTGGACTTGTCGTCAGCGAAAAGCAGGATGTCGTCCATATAGCGCAGATAGACGGGCACCCGAAGCGTCTCCTTGGCGTAATGGTCCATTTCGGAAAGGTAGAAATTGGCGAAATATTGGCTGGTGAGGTTGCCGATGGGAAGTCCTTTGCCGTCGCTGGTGGAATAGCTGTCGATAATGGCATCGAAAACGGACAACAGCGCCTTGTCCTTGAACAACCGACGCAGCTTGGCTTTCAGCACCTCGTGTGAGATGCTGTCGAAATACTTGCGCACGTCGAGCTTGGCCACAAAGCCGTAGCGCGACATGGCTTTCATCGCCTTGCCGATGGCCTCGTAGGTGCCTTTTCCAATGCGCGTGGCGTAGGTGTCGGCGATGAGGTTCCTCTCGAAGACCGGATGGCAGACATTCATGACGGCATGATGCATCACCCTCTCCGGGAACGACGCGGCACAGATAAGCCGTTTCTTGGGGTCGAAGATGGAGAAATAACGGTAATGTCCCACTTCAACCGCCCCCGAAAGCAACTGCTTGCGGATTTTCTGCAGGTTGCCATCGACATTGCGGGCAAAAGCCTTCACGTCAGACTTGCCACGCTTGCCCTTGGCAGCCTTGTAGTAGGCCATGTACAGGTTTTCCAAGTCGGCGACGCGCTCCATCAAATGCCCGGCCCTTTTCATCGTCAATCCTCCTTGTTGGCCTCGTTGCGGGTTTGTTCGGCAAACAAACGGCACATCGGCTCGCCGTATTTTTCCACACGTTTGTCGCCCAATCCGTTGATGGCAAGCATCGCCTTGGGCGTTATTTCATCAAGTTTCGCGATTTCTGCCAGCTCCGCGTCGGTAAACACGGCGAAGGCCGGAACGGCATCGGCCTCGGCGAGGCGCTTGCGGATGGAACGCAACACCGCAAAGCGGGCGAAGGCAGGGCCGTCCAACACATTGCGATAGTCCACCTTCTCCTTCCTTTCGCCTTGCGGCGGTTGCACCTTGGGCGGTGCGCCCAACAGGTAGGTGACGCAAAAGGCCCAATAGGCCACGTCGCCTTGCTGCACAAGGCTCTTCGTGATGTCGACCACCTTGTTGCCTCGCAGGAACTTGTTCATTTCCTCTGTGGATTCCTCGCCGCCGAAAAGCGGCACCGTGAATATCTTTATCTGCATGGCTCTGTTTTTTTCCGTTTCGGGTCTTTCGTTCCACCAGCCTTGGCCGCTTCGTCCCTCAGCGGCCCTGTCTGGTTCCACCAAAGACCCTTCAGCTTAAAGTTGGTCTGCGACGAGTTCTACTGGGGAAGGACAAGGCGGAACCCGTGGTGGGAGTACCTGATGCCGGGGGCGTAGCGGTTCCGGATCGACACTCGGCAGTTCCTCGCGAGGTCGTACCAGCTACCGCCGCGCAAAACGCGGTAGGAGCCGGTAGAAGGGCCTTTCGGGTTGCTTGACGGGGAATTGGAATAATAGCTTCCGCCGTACCAGTCGCCGCACCACTCCCACACGTTGCCGCTCATGTCGTAGAGGCCAAGCTCGTTGGGGCTTTTGCCTTTCACGGGGTGCGTCTTGTCGCCGCTGTTGTCGCCGTACCACGCCACGCTGCCTATGCTGCCGCTGCCGGCGTATTTTGTCCCGTTGCTGCGGCTGCCGCCCCGGGCGGCATACTCCCACTCCGCCTCGGTGGGCAGGCGGAAGCTCTTGCCAGTAAGACGGTTCAACCTGTAAAGGAAGCAATTGGGGTCAGTACCCTTTCCGTCACTGCCGCAGATGTCGTCCCAACTAACTCGATAGGCAGGATAGTTGTTCCCTCTACCATATTTATCCGTCCAACCACCATTGTATGTCGGTTCTGTGCCCATCACCGCCTTCCACAGGGCCTGCGTCACCTCCGTCTCGCCCATGTGGAACGTGCTTACGGTCACGCTGTGGATGGGTTTCTCGTCACTGTATGCCTCTCTGTCGTCGCTGCCCATCCGGAAGGTGCCGCCCTCCACGCGCTTCATCACGAAGGAAACGCCGTTGGCGGTCAAGGTAATCGAAGAACCTGAAGGCTGAGTGGTAGGAGGCTTTTCCTCTGCCTTCTCCAGCTCCGCTTTCTTTTTCTTCACTTCAGCGGCATAACATCCTTGAGGATAGGCTTTTAGGTAACTTTCGCAGGCCGCAATGGTGGTGCATTTGTTGTAGGCTTCATCTTCCTCCAATTCGGCTTTCCTGGCCTTCACTTCCTCAACGTATTTGCCTTTGGGGTAGGTCTTCAGGTAGCTGTTGCAGGCCGCAATGGTGGTGCATTTGTCGTAGGCGGCTTCCTCTCGCTTCTCCGCTTCGGCTTGGGCCTGGGCTTCGGCCTCGGTCTGCTGTTGGGCTTGGAGCAAGGCCAAGGCTTGCTGCTCCACGCGGGCTATGCTGTCGGCACGATGGGTGCTGTCGGCCACGTATTGGGCTATAAAGGCTTGGGCTTCTTCATAGTGCTTGGCCGCGTCGCCGTAGTCGTGCAGGTAGGCGCGGTAATCGGCCACGGTCTGGCAGGCTTGGTAGGCTTGCGTGTCGGGGTCGGCGGGCTTGGGCTTCGCCAGCAGCACCACCAAGGCCACCACCGCTGCGGCGGCCACGCCGAGGCCGATCCAAAGGCCAGTCTTGGGTTTGGGCTTGTCGTTTTGCTTGGGAGATAGCGGGTCAGGCCCGCTATGACGGCCTGTGTTGGAGGAAGTGCCCTTGGATGAAGCGGAGGCCCCTGAGCCGGCCCCTGAGCCTGTCGAAGGGGTCGAAGGGCCGCCCAATTCGGTCTCGTCATCGGCATCTCTTACCATATAGAGCAGCGTCTCCGCGTCCTTGGCGCGTTTGGTCGGGTCCACCACGAGGCAACGCTCCGCCACCTTGCGCCACGTTTCGGGCATCTTGCCGAGGCTGCCCACGTCGCCGTTCACGATCTTGTTGTAGATCTCCAAGTCGGCCTGGGCGGTGTTGGCCGCGCCGCTGCCCGCACTGAAGAGCTGCTCGCCGGTGAACAGCTCGTAGAGGATGGCCCCATACGACCACAGGTCGGTGTTGAGGCGCAACGGCTGGCCCTGCAACTGCTCGGGCGAGCTGTAGCGCGGCGTGCCTGCGCCGAAGCTGTTGCTGAACACGCTGCCGTCCACCACGCCTGCCGCCTTGCTCAGGCCGAAGTCGGTGATGAGCGGGATGACTTTGTCGCCGTCCCTCACAATCAGGATGTTGCCCGGCTTCAGGTCGCGGTGTACCACCTTGTGCTTGTGGAGGAAGTCGATGCCTTCCAAAAGCTGGGTGGCGATGTCTTCCTTCTGCTCCGCCGTCAGCCCTTGCTTGATGGCGTGGCTGAGGTTGCCGTCGGGGTAGTACTGCATGACGGCGTAGTCGAAGAGGCCGTTGGGCATCTCGTAGGAGTAGAACTCCTCGTAGTTGGCAATGTTGGGGTGCTTGGGCACGTGGCTGAGCGCCTCGAACTCGTCCTTCAGCGAGAAGGTCTTCTGCCCGTCGGCAGTGGTCTTCACCTCCGACACCTTGATGGCCACTTCGCGGTGGAGCACCGTGTCCTTGGCCTTATACACCGTGCCGAAGCCTCCACCTCCGATGCGGTCGCGGCTCGGGCTGTAGGTGTAGCGTTTGAAGAATTCTTCTTGGGTCATATCATTGTTGAATTGTTTATTGTTGTATTGTTTAATTGTTGGTTATGGAGCCGCCGGTTTTGGAAAGATACTTTGGCAGAATCAACTCCTCCACCCATTTTTTCTGGTGAGACAAATCCATCTTGACTCCACCGTCGGCAGCCACAGCCTTGCCGCGTTGCGATTTCGGGCTCACCGTTGCCTTGAGTTCCATGCCGTTCAGTATGGCCGTCAGTCGTTTCGCTCCGTTGCCCATCTCCTCCCAATGGGCGTTCTTCACCTCAATGCCGTATGCTTCTATGATGAAATCATAAGCCGACGGCTTATACAAATGCAAACCGGAAAGCAGGTCGGGATTCATCTTGGCGAAATGGCCTTCGATGACGTCCTGCCAATAGTCGCTGATGTCGTATCGGGAGGCGAAGTCACGGAACCCCTTCACGGCCTCAACACATTGCCGGATGATCCTGTTGGGATGGTCGATTTTTGCCATGCGGGCGAAACCGACCATGTCATCGGGGGTTATCCTAGTTCGCTTGCCGTTCATGCTCAGGTAATGGTATTCATCCAATTTGTTGTTTGGGTTGAAGCAGGAGAAGGTCAAGTCGAAAGCGGGCGTGATGTGCCAGTCGCCGCCTTGTTCCATCATGAACTCGAAGTTGCGGATGTGCGCGTCCACATTGGTGGCAAGCACATTGAACACGGCGCGTCTGAAGGTCTCTTCCCTTTCCTCGTAAGGCAACGACAAACTGACACACACCTCCATCAGCTGCTCGTAGGACGTGGCATCAGGAATCATGGCTGCCAACGATTGGGTATGCACCTTCCGTTGGTTCTTTCGGTCGTATCTTTCCGTCAGGAAATGGCGTTTGCCCCCGACTTCCACCAGACTGCAGGGCATCATGTCGATACCTGCGGCCTTGGCCATGTCGGCATAGGCCATCTCAACCTCAGTGAGTGGGTAATAACGGTTTTCGGCGAACTTCAGTAGGTAGTACCTATAGCCTTCGGGCCACATGACTTGTCCCGACCTGATCTCTCCGGTTGCCTCGTTGATGGCTATCACCGCCTTCGAGTGGTTGCCGCCTGCCGAGGTGCCGACCTCGTAGAGGGCTTCGAGGGTAAGGTGGTCGCCAACCACCGAAACGCCTTCGCGTCCTTGAAGTATTTCCATGGCTTTTTCGTAGAGTTCGGCCAATTGGAAATTGCGTTCTTTGTCGAACTCTTGCGCAGGCTCAAACTCCAAGGCGCCCATTCCGCGCTTCCCGATAAATGACAATTTGTCTATCGCGGTGATTTCGGGAGTCCTGATGCGGTTTTCCGCCGCCCAAGCGTTGAAGACGACGTTGCCCCAACGTCCGGGCAACGAGTCGGCCACAAAAGCGGGCAAGCCCGCATAGATCTCGTCGTTGGGCATCCCGAAAATGGGGAGTTTGTTTCGGGGATTCCTGATGGATGCCGACAAGGGGGCGATGTCAGGTCCTTGCCTCACGAAGTCGGGGTGATAGCCGAACACGGAGCGCTTGCGCCGGTTGTCCCAAAAAAGGCTCCCGACTTCCATGCCCCAAATGAACACCTTGACGACGTTATTTTGCATGTCTCACCCTTTTTCGTTTTCCTTGCCGTATCTTTTCCAATTCGTATGGCGAGATGGGGATTTCGGGCAGCACATCGTCGAGCCCTTGCATGAACCCCACAGCCCTAAGCAATTCTATGAAAGTCGCCATGGCGATGTTGTACATCCGTCCGTTCTCGAAGTTGCGGATGGTGACCACGCTGACCCCCGACCGTTCCGAGACCTCTTTCTGCGTCATGTCGCTGCCGATACGGTAGTCCTTGAACCGGTGGCCCAGCATGGCGACAATCTCATGCGCATACATTTGCGTTATGTTTTTCTCGTTTTCCATGCCGCAAAGGTAAACATTTTTTCGTTTATGCAACAAATATTTTCATAAGGCAAAAGATGTTGACGGTTAAATGTCAGATAGCAACCTCACCCAACAACTTTTTTCCCGCCTCGCCGCCGAAAAGCGGCACCGTGAATATCTTTATCTGCATGGCTCTGTTTTTTTCCGTTTCGGGTCTTTCGTTCCACCAGCCTTGGCCGCTTCGTCCCTCAGCGGCTCTGTCTGGTTCCACCAAAGACCCTTCAGCTTAAAGTTGGTCTGCGACGAGTATTACTGGGGAAGAAGTACAACCCCGCGAGGCTGCGGGAGAAAGTGGCTGAGATGCAGCGGCATCTGTATCGCGGCCTCGTGGTGAAGATGGAAGGCCTGAGCATGGAGGAGATGTGAGGGAGGCGGCAGCCTCAAAAGCCCCAATCTCTCGCAACGACGGTATCTTCAACGGCGTTTTCAATCCCATCGGGCAGATTGTAGAAGAAATCCATCGAGAGCATAGCCTCCAATTCGTCAACCGTGCAGGCGCAGTCCTTCAAAGGACGTTCCTCTCCCCCGTTCCACATCAAGAAAGCAATGGCTGAGAAAGTGTCTTCCTTGGGGACAAGCAAGGCCTTGAAACACGCATCGGGCACGGCCACGCCGTTGGCGCCAATGCGCAAAGTGTCCTCCTCCGTGAAAACGGGGCCACAAACGACATACACCTTACCGTATTTCCGCGCCCATTGCCGGACTTTGTTCTCCAACTGGTTCCATTTGCCGTTGTTGAACTTGATGTCCTGTGGCATACAATTCGTGAAATAGAAGCTCTCGACCATTGCGAGGCTGTCCCATTTCATGTCGCCAGCAGGGGCAAGATGTCCACGCGCATAGCCCGAATTGCGATAGTCCTCGTTGTCGGCCTGCCTCAGCGGGCAATCCGGGTCTTGGACGAACCGCAAGCCTTTCCTCGCCCATGGGCCGTCGGTCTCGTCGGAGGTGAGCTCGTAGGCGACCCAGTTGGGCAGTTTGGTATTTGGATTAAACGAAACTGTAAATCCTCGTTTTACCAATATCTTTTCATCCGCCTTATAATCATAGCGAGGGATTTCTAACAACGTTTGTCCAACAAAAATGTCAGCCAATAGCGAATCGTTGTATTCAATCGGCTGCACAAATTCATCATACACCTCTACTGAATCATTCGACCCTCGAATAATAATAGCTGTAATAAGCAGCACAACCACAAAGACTAAAGCAATGCCAATATACTTTCTCATTCTACCAATTCTTTCCATTAATTATTTTCACTCCTCCATTCTTGACAATGTATCAAGAATACCCAAGAGTTTACTGCACTCTAATTGTAAACCACCTATGACAAATCTAAATGGTGACTGCAAAAGAGCTATGATGTCGGCAGCATTGCCTTTCTGCGGATTGTATCCCTCAAATGGGTCGTTTTCATTTTCGCCTTCAGTATCGCTTAACTGGCTATGCAATTCGTCACCATACAACTGCACGCCTGTAAAAGGCAGCTTGCTCTTGTCATACACATAATGAGGTGAGTCTATAATGGTCTGCCGGAAAGCCCTGTATGCCTCTTCCTCTTCCGGGAAAAGCGTCCACTTTGTTGGCTTGCCAAACACTTTTTCATAATCCTCAGACCATAACGCGCCCATTTTACTTGCTTTTTTATCCTTTCAATCTTTTCTCTTGTGCTATTTTTCGATATTATTTCTCTAGTGTTTTCGATATTATTTCTCTAATTCTATCGATATTACCCAACACTGGCACAATGTTTATCAAGAAACGCTGATTCCTTTCTTCTATATTATACCATTGCCTTTGATAATCGAGACTATTGGGGAATAATTGCGTAAGATTATCTTCATCTGGCACCTCTCTCGGAACACCTTCCTCGCCACTGCCTGAAATAAGTAGCTCACATCTCGGTATGTTATTCAAATCAATGCCGTTTTCTTTCCAAAACGCATTCAAGTACTGTGCCCTTAAATAGGAGAGGGTGTAATTGTTTCTCCAAGGCCCTTCATTGAAAGGTATCCTCGACGATTGACCCTCGATGATAACAAGGAACTTGATGTTGTTATCCTCAGTGTCTGGGAGACTGTTGTTCAATTCAATGATTGTGTTTTTGACCAATTCACCTGCAGCCACGATGCTGTCTCTTTTCAAGTTGGCTGCATTCACATCAGTCCAATCAAGCTTCAGCTTGTTAATTTCATATTCCATCCTCTGATACTCCACATTTATCTGGAACAAATGCTTCAGATAGGGCTTGTTGTAACCGAAATATTCAGTTGAGTCAATCTTTCCTACTGTTGAGTAGATTCTCAAAATGTCATCATATTCTTCAACTATTTCCTTTAGTTGTCCTTGTGTTTTTTTCAAAGTGTCAACAGTTTGCTGATATTCCCTTTCTTTTGCTTTGAAGCGGCTAAACGAAACAGCAAAAAGCACAAGCATTATGGCAAACAATGTTGTCATAACGTCCACGTAACTCGGCCAAAACGAACCATTATTGTTCCCATCCATAACGCTCAGTATCAACGCCTACCAAACAAGCCTCCAAAGACGCCAGATTTGGATTTATCCATTTGCTTCCTAAAGTCTTTCTTCATTTCATTCAATTCCTGTTGAATTGGCTGAACTGCATCATTCAAGGCCTTTTGAACAGCCTTTTGTATTTCGTTAGAGGTAGGCACACGATTTGAAACTTCGGCCATCTTTCCATCGATGTCCTTCAGTTTGCCCAAATTCACAAATTCTTGGCGCACATCCTCAATGGCCAGTCGCTCCTCAATAGCCTTCATAAATTCATCATGGCGCTTTTCAAGCTCTTCGGTTTGACGCTCCATCATCTTTTCAAAGCCTTCCATGTGGCTTTCAAGTGCTTCTTTATAACGCCTATTCATTTCACTGATAACCTTGGTCTGTTGAGCGTACAAATCCTCTAAGCGGCCATCGGCCATTTCCAGATACTTGTCTGCAATCTTACCCTTCTTTGAAATGCCTTTCAGTTGATCTTCAATGGCATTCACAACATCATTGCCCAAGATTTCCCTTCGGTTCATCATGCCACCAACGCGATTGACATTCTCTTCGAATTCTTTGATTCTATCCAGTATCTGATTGATGCGCACGGCAACTTCACGCGGAACCTGCAAGGAATCACTATAAGCGTTCTGAAGATTGATGGCCTCTTGTGTGGCCGCCAACATCATCCTGCGAGCCTCTTCAAACTTGTTAAGCGACTGTGTAATACTGACGAAGTTGTTCGATGCTTCAATGTATCTGTCAAGACCTTGCACAAGTTCACCGCTCTTGAATGTGTCTATCAACTTCTTCTGGAGGTCAATGTTCTCATTGATTTTATCCATGTTTTCGCCCATTACATCCACCGCATTAGCAACCACCAAAACTTTATCTTCAAAGCTGTCACCAAAAGCTTTCGTGCATTTGTCAAACGTGTCTTGGAAACGATTGATAACCTTGTCAAATGCTGGCTCAAAACGGTCAACTGTTTCATGTAGTTTGGTGATAGCGGCTACCATACTGACATCCAGCGTGGGCATTAACTCAGTCTGAACAAAATCATAAAACTCGTTTTTATCTTCTTCAATCTTCTTTCTCGCTTCTCCAGCCCTGGCATTGTTCCATGTGGTTAGGAACAATCCGACCAAGCTGGTTGACATTGAAACAAGGACACCAATGAGCAGATTCTTGATGGAAGTCTCAGAAATGCCTCCAGCAGTATCGAAGCCCAAGATGAACATGAAAATACCCATGAAAACGCCAAGGAAGGTTCCCATCAAACCAATGTAGGTTGGGAATGATAGCTTTGCAACAGATTGGTCATACCTCATGTTCAGCTTGCGCTCAACTTTGTTCTGAATGACTGCAAAATCAGTTGTACCTTTGGTCTTCATCACATAATGGTTGATTTCTTCAATCAACACATTCAAATCAGCCCCACTTTGGCCAACGGTCTTCAGTTGCATCAACGTCTCTCCGTTATCTGTATCTTTTTCTTCAGTCGCATAATCCTCGGTCTTGTTGAAGAAACCATAAAACAGTTTCCTATACCTTTCGGTTTCCTTGAAATATCTCAACTGAAAGACAAAGCATACGACGAATGCAATCGCCGATACTATCCAGCTTACAACATGCATTTTCTTTAGATTTTAGTCATTTCAAAAACCTTATTGATTACAGGCAAGAAAAACACGGAATCGTTATAGATAACTTCTTCTCCATACTTTTCCTTGACTTGCGTCTTGTAGTAAGTGGTGAAAGGTGTACCCATATCTTCCTCTGCCTTGATGACATAACGACGAGTATCTGAAGTCCTGTCGATGATTTTTTCCTGCTTAAGCAAATCAAGTACGGACTTGTATAAGGCAGCAAGTTCCTTATACTTGCTCAGCAAGACAGCCTTTAAGTAATCCAGATTATTGTTCATGTCGCCGACTTTTTCATAGCTTCTCGTCACATCGCCTTGATAAACAATATCCTTAACTATTGGAGCGTTCTTGTCGCGATACAATCCGCCATAACAGGTTGACTCTTTGCGCTCCTCAGGAAGCTTTATGTTTACATCGTGTGTTCCACCAAAGACGGTTGTAAATACCAAGTCGATAATTTTCTTCAACACACTGCTTTCGCTCGAAATGAAATTGTCGATGTACTTACTACCGTTTCCGCTAAACACCACGGTTCTCGGTGCTTCAAGCCCTTTATCCTTATACATGTTGGCCATGTAATAAAGAATGCTGGTTAAATGATAAACAAACACAGGCTTGAAGTCCTGGCTCATGAACTTGACGATGTCACAATCCTTGGCATTGCTCAGCCAGAAATTAATGATATCTTTGGTCTTCACAGAATCAACATTCTTAAAGCACTCGTTCAAGTCTTCAAGGTCTTTCCTTTGGAAACGAATAGTGTCAACATATTTCTTGAAAATACCATTCTCGCGCACATTAGCATAAGCATTAAAACCGTTTTCCCAAAGCACATCGCATCCGAAATGGACGGAATTGGCGACCTGCGGCTCATTATCCTTGAAGTACACGAAATCAGTCGAACCACCACCAATGTCAATGACAGTAACTGCATCAGAATTCTTGATGTAGTCCATCTTCTTGTAGTAGTAATAGGGGACCTCGGATTCAGAATAGCGCACTATTTGCTTAGGCTGGATGAATAGGATATTCTTTGGCTCTGTATTCCAGATGTTCTGATACACTTCCCTTGTGTTCCCCATGAAGCTCAAAGGGCTAAACCAAACAAGATTGGTTCTGTCAAGGTCACCATTCCTTTGCAAAATGTCACACTTGATGATGAGCAGCAGTTCCCTGACAAAGACGCGCAATTTGTCCTCGTCTTGTTCCCACTTGATGTCAGTGTTTACGTTCTGGTCATCGTTTGCCATGAGTTTTTCATAGAAGAAAGCGATGTTGTGATTGTCAAACAATTTGGCCTTATTGGTTGTAGTACGAATGCCACACAATGCCGTACGGATGGGGAATCTATAATCCTTGCCATCAATGACAGGTGGCACAAATTCCGTCTTGATTTTCTTTCTCGCCTTGTCGAAAATCGAATCTTCTATGCGTCGAGTGATGGAATACTGAGTGTCATCTGAATACTCATGCATGTAATTCACCATCGTCTTATCCATCCTGAAGAGTTCTGGTTTCCTGCTAAGGTCTGGATTGCCTTGGCTGTCGTTTTTACAACGCGACATGAACGTATTTGACGTTCCAAGGTCAATCGCATAAGTAAAGGTTTCATTACTGGCTTGGCTGTGTTGCCAAACCGGCATCAACAGACCCGTGTCACCCATCACATTGACTTCAATCATGTCAAACGACGTGTTAAACAGCTCGTAGAACTTGGTTCCGCTTTCTTCCACATCAGTCTTTTGCCGTGAGCGAACCGCAGCTGGCTCCACACCATATTCAGCCATGTCTTCTGGAACGACTTCTTTTATTTGCTTGAAACCTTTTTCTGCTTGCTTGAAAAATGCAAGATTGATTTGGTCGATGTTGAAATTTGGTGCATCACTGTCTTCATCAGCAGCAACAACCATCACCTTGAAATAATTATTCTCTTGCTCTTTATAGGACAGGATGTTAGGGAACAGGCCCAAGTCGAAACTTATCTTTGCACCTTGCAGGTCAACAATTTTTCCGTGACCAGCACGGAAGGTGTCTTGTGAGTATTCTTTCGAGTATTCCTTGCCGTTATAGCGCAATGTAACCGTTACTGAATTTCTGTTGATGTGAACATCAGAGTCCAAGTCATTTCCATCAAACAGATTCATCACCTCTGGCTTGAAGGGAAGCAAATAGTCATAGTTTCGACCTTGGACATCGTTTTGGTAAACGACAGATTTGAAGGTGCCTCTCGAAATGCGATAAGGCACCCGTATCATGGTGTCAGTGAAATAGCTGTTGATGTCAATCTCATCAGAAGACTGGATATGAAGGCCGTTTATCACCAAACCGTCATTCTGGTCGGTCAACACAGGAGTTGTCTTTAATCTGAAATCGTTGCGTATTTCATGGTCGTTCTTGAAACTACGCACATATTCCTTAATCGCTTTAAATCTCTGATCAAGAGTATCTGTGCCAAACAACATTGAATACATGTAATTCTTGAACTCTGCCTCCCTCTTGTCAAACAGTCTGACATCGCCTCTAAAATACTCCCCACCTGATTTTCTCCTAATGTGGAGGTTTTGATATTGCTCACCTGCAAAACAAATAGTGGCGGTGTTGTCTTTCTTCAAAATGGCCTTGTCCATATCTGGAGGCGTGACGAATCCTGTAATAGGGGAACTGCAAGCCAACAACACTTCTTTGCCATTCTCGGTATAGACGAGAAAATACAGTTTGTCCTCGATGATATCTGTCTTGTAGTAATCCACAACAGAATTATATAAAACAGGCATCTTCGTTTTGAGATAGTCGAGATTCTCCTTGCTATCCCATTCTCTCAGTTCGAGCTTCTGACCATCTTTCCAAGTGTTGTTCTTGTGGTATTTCAAATTAAACAACAGTTCATAGATATCAAGGATGTCTGAGACCAATTGTGTATAGGCAAAGCCCGCCGCTTTCTCTGGGTTCAACTTCTCTTCATTGACTCTTCTAAAAGCTTCGCGAGCTACAAAAAACCTGGCAAAAGGTGTGGGCAATGAGTTCAAAGCGCCGCTATTGTCGGTTTTCTGTTCCATAACATCGTCAAGATGTTCTGCGGTCAAAGCAACATCTTCTGCTGTCCAATCGCTTTTCGATGTGCCACGGTCAACAATATTTAAATCAACTTTTGCCATACCTTATTTCATTATTTTCTGTGTGTAACTATTTATTGCTTCATAGGCGAATTGCAGGAAGAACCTGAATTTGTTGCTATGATCCTTCTTTGTGTATCTATTGCTAGCCTCAATCATGCGAAGCAAATAGTAGGAGTCGTCTTTCGCATCAAGGTCGATGGTTTTTACCCATCCATCCATATGCCTAATGTCGTCGTAATGCAATGGAGCAAACGCCCGCTTGTTCGTCGATAGTTCATAATACCACTGATAATATTTCTCGGTAAAGCGATCCAATGATTGGAACGCCGAATCTCTATAAAAGCCTTCGTCAAGACCTCTATTCTTCTTCAATGGGAAGTATTTCTCGTTGGGAAGATTTTGAATGAAAGTTCTCAAAACCATATAGTCGGCAATACACTTGACAATTTCCTTATAGCCACTGCCCATTGTCACAAGGTCTAACGACTCCACATCGTCGTCAATCGCTCTGGTCATATATTGTTTCCTGTCGGGTCTTTCTCTCTTCAGAAAATCAAACAGGGCTGATGCGGCCACCAGTTCAATGAAGTTGGCAGTATCCTCTTGCTTCTTTTCATCATTCTCATAGACCTGCCTCAAAGTCTTTTCTCCTGCGTAGTAAAGATAATCCGATTGCACAGTGTTCTGGTAATAGGCAAGAGCTGCCTTCGTCTTGGTGTAGAAGTTCGCTGAGTCAATGTCGCTGCCTGTGGTTGTAGGATCCTTTAGGCCGTAGTACGGCAAAACGGTCACAGCGCCCATCAGGGCATTTTTTACTGTGGGAATATCATCTGCTCCCTTAATCTTTTTTTCAAGCAACGGATAGCCCGATGCTCCAGTTCCTCCAAAAATGGAGCTTATGATAAACACCCTGTCGTCTTTTTCGCATTGCGTCTTAAACGCTTTGAACCAATCCGCACCCTCAATCATTTCTCCGAGCACTACGGTACCGACATTGGGATTACCCTTGAAACCGACCGACAAAGGGTTGTTTAGATTCTTGTTTGAAAACAGCGTCTGGACGAAATAGTTGTTCACATTATCTGCGCCAAGGTTGGCCAAGTTGATATATGAGCGGAACTTTTCCTTGTTTCCAGCCGCTTGTTGGGTATCGTTGAGTTGTTCATTGAGTTCTCCGATGGTAAGCATTTCAGAATTGAAAAAGCCGTCAAGGGCATTCAACGTAGATGTCCCATTGTTGACCGAGTGTCGATATATTTCCTCGTATGATTCTATCAAAGAGTGCAGATTCTTCTTTTCCTCTAAATCCAAATGTGGGTCGAGGATGACAGGAACAACGGTAAATCCGCTGGTACTCATTCCGCTTGCCATCAGCATCGTGATGCTCTTCATCACGCGAATGCCAGTACCACCAATGCAAAAAACAAAAACTTTTTTCATATCGGGTAGAGTTTAGAATTTAAACAATCGATAAGCGTTAGTCGGTAGCACATTGCACCACAAAACCGAAATAATGAAATACAATGCCGAGGCATAGATTCCATTCCCAAGTGCAATCTTTGTTTCAAGCAACAATGCGCCTTTTAAGTGTGGTGCCACTGAGATATATTCAAACCCCAATGTCAACAGAAAAGCCGCCACAAATGTTACAATCAGGAAAACAATCCAATGCTTTGGGGTGTAGTGTCTTCCTGGCTTGTTGTTGTAAGGCTTATAGTAGATGACGGCAAACAAGATTCCAACCACGATAGCGATGATAAGAAGTATTGTCGAAATGCCCTCTAACTTGCCCCAAAAGGCTCTGGCTTGTTGATACAAGCTCTCGTTGTTTTGGAATTGACTGATAAAATCTGTCATTTTTCCAGCAATCCATTGATACAACTTCAGTAATTTCATAACGACTAACTATTTTTTGAAACTAAAATATAATTGGGTTCGAGAGTTGTGTTTACTACACTTCCATAGAACATTCCTCTTAAAAAATCCTCGATGGAAAATGATTTTGAACAATCGTCTTCAGTTGCTGCTCCACAGAATTGTCCAAACAATGTATAATCTGTATCGGGCAATTCCATTGTCCACTCGATGACATCAGAGTCTGTCGGCATATTGAACAGCTTTAGCCTTACCGTGGCTTCTACAGTGCGTTTCAGCTGCTTGTCTGTGATGTTTTGTACCGCAATGTTCACATCATCAACAATAAGGGTTGTCCCATAAAGCGTCTCTGCTTTGAAAGCATTTGTAAAATAGCTTTTATCAGTCATAATCCATCGGTATGGCGCCAAATCCACTTTTAGATTGATGATACAGGTATCGTAAGAATCGGCCTCTTCGTACTCAACGAATGTTGGCTCGTTTGTGTCCATCTGGAAACATTTTTTCGGAATGCCAAAACCTTCCTTAATTTTGCCATAGTTAAACCCGCTTTCAATGTTGTCAACGAATCTGCCAGCATTGGTTAATAAGGTAGAAATACCGTCACGCATTTCTGCAACACCACTGTCGTTGCCTATGATTAGGAAATAATAAGGCGAAGTGTCGCAAACCGAAACTCCCTTTTTATCCAGATAATTGGATGTGGCGCAAACCAGACTTATTGCCTTTCCGTATTGGCCAAAGATCTTGCTGACATCAGTGCTGTATTGTGTCAACAGCACCTTGGGGGCAGCTTGCCCTACTGGACTATATTTCATGTCCGAAATAAGGACGGCCACCTCGCCATTATCCGCGTCCAAGTTGGCAATAATTGACTGGAGCATCAAAGGGACTTTGGTTGAAGCCGTAGAGACAAACGACTCCGTATTCATTCTCGTCTGGAAATCCTTAGGCTGATAGCTTGCTCCTTGGCTACCATCGTTGGTTAAAATGGTTATTTCAGGTGTCAATGCCGAATAATAGCTCATGATTTGCCAAACGTCTCGTTTGAAATCCGTAGGTTGATTTGCCCTAAAGAAGCCATTCATGCTTCCAGAAACTTCAACATAAAATTTCACCCGTGAAAGTGGGGCTGCTTTAGTGACTGTAATAGACGAATCAACAAGATAATGCCCATCGGCATCAAATCGTGGATCACCGTTACTATTGATATCACCACTACATGATACAAACAGGGACACAACTACAGCAGCCATAATTCCCCAAATCATCGTTTTTAGTGTTTTTGTCTTCATAGTGTTTTCTCCTCCTCTTCAATTTTACGAATAATTACAAAAAAAAAGCGTGAAGCTCGACTGCTTCCCGCTATCCAAGGTATTTGGCGTAACCTGTCTCTCCCGATGAAATAGTCCAACTCACGCTCCGCGTGAGCATTTTGACTAAATCTTGGAGGAAACTTCTTCTTTAAATCGCCAAATTTTAGGATAGAAGTATTTTCGTCTCTATGCTTGCTTATTAATTAAGGTGTATTCCCTGTTTGTTTTGTCGTTTGTCTTATTTCGTTACACATTCCGTTGATTCATGCCGCAAATATAGTCATTTTTTCAATCAAACAACCTTTTCGCCGAATTTTTCTTGAAGTTCCCAAAAACCCACCCTTTATTTTGTGGTTTTATGACTTAAGTAAGTATTCAAAATTAAACTGCAATTTCCTTTGACACGGGACTTCGGGACATTTTTGACCATGACTATTGACTATGACCATGACAGCTTTTGCTGAACAATCGGTCTTGATAGCTTTTCATAGGGCTGTCGTGGCCTTCACGAAAATCGTCATGCTCTACCCCAATTTGCCAGTAGTCATTGTCATTGTCATTGTCATTGTCACACGTCATAGTCTCGCAGTCCCGCAGTCCCGCGTCTAATAAGTAGTCCCGAAATTCAGCCAAAATGAGCAAATTTTTCTGGTTTTGGCTGAATTTCTAAAACAGCGAATCGATCGTAACTATGTCATTTACATGGACTTTATGCTTTGAATCAGTCACTCCGAATGAGGTCACAAGAGCCACATAAATCGAGTTGCTCGGCTTGTGGATCTTGGAGTCTTTTACGGCGGAAATCTGTCGGGTGATTTCGTCCACGTCATCATTTGTCAGCGTGTATTTGCCTTCCGAGAACTTCATCTCGCAGATATAGTCGGCCCGCTCGGCGGTCGCTGGAATGATGAGGTCCACCTGAACCCCCTCGCCGTCGGGCGTCGTGCCTCTCCAACTGAAAGGAGTGCCGTATTCCTTGATTCTGAGCGCGTTGGCGAGCTGTGGCGTATGCTCCATGACGAGGAGTTCGAAAGTGTTGCCCGCCCAAGCATAGAACGGCTTGCTCCTTTGCACGGAACGCCAAGAGGTGAAGTCGGAGTTCTCGACAAAACGGAAATAGAACAAGGTGAAGAAATCGACCAACTGATAGACGGTCTGTTTCCTTGGGCCGCCGTAGCGGGAGTAACTCCTGATGATGCCGGAGTCCATCAGGTTTTCGAGCACATCGGAGAAGGTGCCGCCGCCTTTCTTCCCGACCGCCTTGAGATGGTGTCGATTTCGGCTTCTCTTCCGATAACTGATGATGGGTTCATTTCGATGCTAATTATTTGCTGCAAAGATAGATAAATATCTTTTACCCTGTATAGAAATTCAGCCAAAATGAGCAAATTTTTCTGGTTTTGGCTGGATTTCTCGGCTACTTGTTATAATCGTTATACAATGCCATACCTTTTACCGTCAGCAGGTATTTCTGACGGGGATGGTTGGGGCGGTCGGGGTATTTCCTACGCACAAACTTCTCCCGCAACGCAGGTTCGAGATGGTATTCCATGAAGTTCATACGGTCTTTAAGCGACCTGAGTTCCATCATCTGCTTAATGCTTAATTCTTCGTATCCAACAACCCGTACAAGCTCAATGACATTGTTATTACTCGTATATAGCTTACTATTTGGATTTAAGTGAATTACAGACGAACTTGAGGGGGTACTTGAGGGGGTGCTTGAGGGGGTACTTGAGGGGGTAGTTGAGGGGGCGGCTAAATTGGGCTGCACACTCCATTCTGCCGTAGGATGAACATGCAGATAGCGATTGCGCAAATCCCATTGCTCACCCATTAGCAGATTGCGGAAGAAACGCTCCAGATAGACGGGCGTATAGTCTATCCCCTTTGCTATATTGTGGTAGTTGGCGCGCACCAAGGCATTGCGGAAATACCAAGAGTGTTTTGCGAACATGTCATTATCAACATCAAACCCCAAAGAGCGCAGATATTGGATGGTGAAAACCGCTGTGGTACGGGTGTTGCCTTCGGCAAAAGCATGTATCTGCCACAGTCCGGCGACAAAGCGTGTCAAATGGCCTATAATCTCGTCATGGCTTTTCCCTTTGTAGTTGTAGGCATGTTCTTGTTCCAATTCATAGACGATGGCGCGACGCAGGTCTTCCCAGTTCAGATAGAGCACCGTATCCCCTTCCAGCACCCATTCCTTCTTGGTGATGTCGTAGGTACGGAACTCGCCGGCATGCTTCATCACGCCCTCGAAAACGCGGCGATGCACTGACTGGTAGCCGCCAACGCTAAAGTCGAAAGTGGGACTCGACAGCACTTTTACTATGTTAGACGAAACGCGGTCGGCTTCTTCCTTGTCTGCATCGTCGGCGTCGCGGGCGGTCTTTGTGACATAGTACTGGTTGACGAGTTCGCGGGCTTCATCTATGGTGATGTCGCCTTCAATATGCCGGCGTGCGGTATCTTGCAGATAGTCCGACACCTTCAGGCCGTCAACAGCCTGCAACCCGATAGCCGTCTGCCAATAACCCGCTTTTTCCTTTTGGGCGGGTTCGCCTTGACGGATGTACTCGTCGAAATCGATATAGCCTTCTTTCCCAGTCATATCTTCGTTAGGTGTGCTTTCATTTCATCCGATTTGCCAAACGTTTCCTCCCCTACAGCTCTATCCCATACAAATGCATCTTGTTATACAAGGTCTTCCTGTCGATTTGGAGCAATTTGGCCGCCACGGTCTTGTTGCCTCGCGACTTGCGCAAGGCCGCCTCGATCTGCTCTTTCTCGTTCTCGGGACGCAAGGCCCAGTCCTCTGCAACCTCCAACGCGGCTTTCCGTTGCGGCTGGGTGAACACCGGAAGGTCGTCCATCTCAATGTTTTCGCCGTCGGCAAAAAGCACGCACCGGCGCACCACGTTGCGCAATTCGCGCAAATTCCCATTCCACCGCTGGGCCTTCAGCCGCTGCTGCGCCTCGTGGGTGATGCCTTTCACGTTTTTTCCCAACTCCTCGTTGGCCTGACGGATGAAGAACGCCGTCAGCTCGTCGAAATCCTCAAGACGGTCGCGCAAGGGCGGCACTTCGATGGCAAACTCGTTGATTCTGTGGAACAAATCCTGGCGAAACCTTCCCTCCTCAATGGCAGCTTCCAGATTCTCGTTGGTGGCCGCCAAGATGCGAACGTCAACGTGGACATCGGTCGCCGAACCGACAGGGCGCACCTTTTGTTCCTGTAGCGCACGAAGCAATTGCATCTGCACTTCGTATGGCAAGTTGCCCACCTCGTCGAGGAACACCGTGCCCCCTTTTGCCTGTTCAAAAACGCCTTTCTTGTCGGCGATGGCCGACGTGAACGACCCTTTAAGATGGCCAAACAACTCGCTGGGAGCCAATTCTTTGGACAAGCTTCCACAATCCACCGGGACAAACGGGCCGTCCTTGTATTGGCTCAAGTCGTGGATCATTCGGGCGATGTATTCCTTTCCCGTGCCGCTCTCGCCCAAAATCAGCACCGAGAACTTGGTGGGAGCCACCAGCCCGACATGCTTGTATAGCCGTTGCATGGCCATGCTGTGGCCTTTCACCCACTGCTTCTTTGACGGGATGAAACTTTCGGCGGCTTCTTCTTCCGACGATTCCAACGCCGCGACGATTTTTTCTTCCAGCACGCTCGGGTTGATCGGCTTCTTCAGGTAATCGAAAGCCCCCAGCTTCATGGCCGACACCGCTGTCTGCACCTCGGCATAGCCTGTCATCACGATGATGGGCACCTTGCTTTTCATCTTTTCGCGCACCCAAGTCATCAATAGGATGCCGTCGCCGTCGGGCAAACGCAAGTCGGTAAGAATCAAGTTGAAACCTCCGGCAGAAATCTCCGCCTTCGCCTGTTCGAAATGCGACGAAAGCACCACCTCATAGCCGTTTTTCCTCAGCCAGGTTTGAATCATCATGCCGAAAGCGGCATCGTCTTCCACAACGAGAATCTTGCTTTTCATGACCGCAAAATTAGCATTTTTTTCGTTGGAAAAACAAATGTGGAGACAAAAAAAAAGCCTCGCGACGGTGAAGAGGCGAGGCACGTTTGAAAAATTGAAAACGAGCAGGTTTCCGTAAAAACGGATTTTATTTGATTGATACCACCAAATAATTCGATACGCTCCAAAAAGCGTCTTTGTCGATAATGTTGAGCACCAGCGCACCTTCCTCGTTCTCGACGAGTTCATAACTGCCTTCCGGGTGGTTCGAGACGACGGAGGCTTTCCTCGTGTTCAGCGGGACCGAGGCGAGTTCGCGCTTGTCGGATTGCACAAACTGGCTCTTGTCGAAGCCTTGCTTCGAAAGCTCAGCCGACTGGAAAAGCCCGCCCTTGGTGACGATGCCTTTCTCTTTCAGGACTTGCGTCGTGGCCACGCACACCCAAACGGTGTTCAAGGCTGCGTCTTGGCTCTTTATGGTTTTCTGTTGCTCAGCATTTTGCACATTCAGGTTCTCAATATTGTCATTGAGCGTGAGGATGTCGTCGTTGAGGTCGGCGACTTGGTTGTTCAAATCCGTAATCTGGTCGCGGCTTTGTTGCAATTCCGCTTTCAACGAGGCGATGAAGTTGTCCTTCTCCTCCAACTGGGTCTTCAGCCGGCTGACCGTCTGCGTCAACGCCTTCGATGTGGCTCCTTGTTCGGCCAATTTCTTCTCCAAATCATTGATTTTGTTGCGATTGTCCTGCAACGTCTGCTGTATGGCATTGATTTGAGACACGGCTTTGTTGGTGTTGCCTTCTTGGTTTTCCACCATGATGAGTCCCTCGGCGGCACGCACCGATTCAAGGGCAATCTCAATCTCATTGATGGTATTCAAGGCTTCATCGAAACCGCCTTTCGCGGCAACCGCCTCTGAATAAAGGGAATCGCGCTCCTCCAACAAGGCCTGATACTTCTTGGAATGCTCCACGTTGCATGAAGCCAGCAGCAGCACGACGGCGGAAAAAACGAACAATTGGACTCTGTATTTCATGTTTTTGCTTTTTGGTCAACATTCGTCCCGCACATTTTGTGCCGAAAGCAATTACCCTTCGTTAATGTTTGGTTTTCAATTAGTTGAAACACAAACAAATGCCAAATGAAAATGTGGAAAAGTGTGGAATTGCACACTTTGTGGTTTGTACTGTGGAAAGGCAATGTGGTCAGAGGTAGATGAATCCCGTGTTTTTGTGCCTTGGCAGCGGAAAGATCGAGGTGTTCACGTCGGGACGCACGTGTTTCATCCGAAAATGGCTGTAGAGGCACTGCATGGCCAAGGCTGGCGTGTTGTTGTTCTCGCTCAGGTGGCAAAGCATGATGTTCTTGATTTGGGGCCGATAGATTTCCGCAATGAACCTTGCCGATTCCGAATTGCTCAGATGGCCAAACGGCCCTGCGATGCGTTGCTTCAAGACAAAGGGATAAGAGCCTTTTTCCAGCATTTCGGCATCATAATTCGATTCGATGACTATGTTGTCGGCCTTCTTGATTTGTGCTTTCACCACCTTGTCCAACATGCCGATATCCGTCGCGATGGTCAATGTATGACCTTCATAATCAAAATGATAGCCCACAGCCCCTCGTCCATCGTGCAACACTGGAAAGGCTTCCACCCTAATGCCGACGACCTCGAAAGGCTGCAAAGGCTCGATTTCGTGGAAGAGCGACCTGTCGATGCGACGGGTTGCCTTGCCTTCCGTCAATCCCTGCAAGCAGTCGGGATGCGCGTAAATCGGTATGGGACAGCGTTCTGTGAGTTTCTTAAGGCCTAACACATGGTCGATATGGTCGTGGGTGACCAAGATGGCCCTGACATTGGAAAGCGCGATGTCGATTTTGGACAGGCTCTCCACGACCTGTTTCGAGCCGATGCCAACGTCAACAAGCACACCTTCATCCTGACGGCCAACGTAATAACAGTTGCCGCTGCTGCCTGAGGCGAAACTGCAAAACACGAAAGGAGAAAGGCACGAGAACAAGTCCATCGGAAACGATTTTGGGCGCAAAATTAGGAATTAAATCGGTTTTTTCCCTATATTTGGCGCCAAAATTCACGACAATGGAAAACACGTTCGACCCCAACGCCGCCGCTGTTGCCGATTCCGGCATCTACGGCCTGCCTTGCACCGCTGACGAGGCGCAAGTCATCATCATTCCCGTGGAATGGGAACTCACCACAAGCTACAACCGAGGCACCGTCGATGGGCCAGCCGCCGTCATGGAGGCCTCGCTGCAAGTGGACCTCTGCCACCACGACTATCCTGACCTGTGGCAAAAAGGCATCTGGATGGACGAGTTCCCGAAGGAACTGCGCGAGCTGCACGACGAGTTGGCACCCTTGAGCGAAGACGTCATCAACGCGCTGTATGAAGGCACGATGGACGACGAGCCTGAGAAATACGCCGCCATCTATGAGCGCATCGAAAAGGCTACCGAACGGAAAAACAAGTGGTTGCGCGAGCGCATCGCCTATTGGAAAGCGCAAGGCAAGGTGGTGGGGCTGTTGGGCGGCGACCACAGCTGTCCCCTCGCCTACCACCAATACCTGAATGAAAAAGGCGAGGAATACGGCATCCTCCACGCCGATGCCCACTGCGACCTGCGCGAGGCTTTCGAGGGCTTCAAATACTCACACGCCTCGATTTTCTACAACACGCTGAAATTCAGCAACGTGAAGAAGCTCGTCCAAGTCGGCATCCGCGACTACTGCCATCAGGAAAAGGAGTTGGCGATGAGCCAGCCCGAGCGCATCAAGGTTTTCTTCGACCGCGACTGCCGCCGACGCATCTACGAAGGTGGCAAGTGGAAAGACCTTGTGGACGAAATGGTTGCCGCCTTGCCCAAGAAAGTCTATCTCTCCATCGACATCGACGCCTTGGACCCGAAGCTCTGCCCCAACACGGGCACGCCCGTCCCGGGAGGCTTGGAATACGAGGAGCTGATGTACCTGCTCAACCGCATCCGCGAGGCCGGCAAGGACATCATCGGCTTCGACCTCTGCGAAGTCTCCCCATCAGCCGACGGCGGCGACTGGGATGGCAACGTGGGCGCACGGGTGCTGTTCCACCTTTGCGGCGTGGCGGCGAAATAATTCAAGCGACTTTCTTGTAAGGCATTTCAGTTTTTCCCTATATTTGCGACCAATATCATTTTTACGTCTATGAGTACTATCCTCCAGATTCTCACTTTGTTAGGAGCCGTCACGCTCTTCCTTTTCGGCCTCAACCTGCTCAGTAGCGGACTCCAGAAAGTGGCCGGCGACGGCTTGCGCCGCTTCTTGGCCTCGGTCACCTCCAACGCCTTCAAGCAAATCATCACCGGCATCGGCATCACGGCGGTCATCCAGTCGTCGACGGCGACCACCATCATGGTCGTGAGCTTCGTCAACGCGGGCCTGCTCGTCCTCGACCAAGCCATCGGCATCATCATGGGCGCGCACATCGGCACCACCATCACCTCATGGATCATGGCGGTGTTCGGGTTCTCGTTCAACATGGCCGACTTCGCCTACCCGCTCATCCTCGTCGGATTCATCCTGATGCAGTCGAAGAAGGACCAGACGCGCAAGGAACTCGGCCAGATCATCATCGGCTTCGCCCTGTTTTTCATCGGTTTTGCCGCCTTGCGCTCGACGGCGCAGCAGCTCATCACCCCCGAAAGGCTCGGCTTCCTGCAAAGCTGGACCCAACTTGGCGTAGGCTCCATCTTCATCTTCCTATTAATAGGCATCGTTTTGACCGTGTGCTTCCAATCGTCGGCGGCAACCATGGCCATCATCATGATTTTGGTCACCACGGGCGTCATTCCCTTCCGTTTGGCGGCGGCCATGATTCTCGGCGAGAACATCGGCACCACCATTGCGGCCAACATCGCTGCCTCAGTGGGCAACACCAACGCCAAGCGCACCGCCATCTCGCACACCATCATGAACACTTTCGGCGTGGCGTGGGTGTTGTGCATCTTCCCTTTCTTCCTGAAACTCGTGGGGCACATCGTCACCCTGTTTGGCCTGCCCGACCCCAACACCGCCGACCTCACCGACACGGCCAACGCCACCGCCATCACCACCTCGCTGCTCTATAGCGTCTGCACGATGCACACCTTATTCAATGTGGTGAACACGCTCATCCTCGTGTGGTTCATCCCGTTGATTGCCAAGGCCTGCTGCGCCATCTTCCCCTCGAAGGGCGACGAGGAGGAATACCGCCTGCAATACATCAGCGGCGGCCCGCTCTCCACTGCCGAACTTTCCCTCGACGAGGCCAAGCAAGAGATCTCCAACTTCTGCGACGTGTGCCATAAGGGCTTCAGCCACATCCGCAACGCCATCAACGAGACCCATCCCGAAAAATATGCCGACCGGTTGGCGAAACTCGTCAAATACGAGGAGATTACCGACAGGATAGAATATGAAATCGCCCATTACCTGAACGAAGTCTCGAAAGGTGAAATCTCAAGCAATTCCGCCAAACGCATCAAGGGGATGTACAAGATCATCGGCGAGATGGAGAGCCTCGGCGACTCGGGCGAGTCGATCAGCCGCATCCTGAAACGAGCGCAGTCGCACAACCGAAAGTTCGACAAGGACATGATCCAACGCCTCAACATGATGATGGACAAGGTCAACGAGGCCTTCCTTGCCATGAAAGAGAACATCAGCTTCCCCTACCACCAGCTGAAGGACATCAGCAACGCCAAGAACGCCGAGACCAAGATCAACCTTTGCCGCGACCAACTCCGCGACGAGCACATCAACAACCTCGAAAACGCCGACTACAACTACCAGACCGGCGTGTATTACATGGACATCGTGGCCGAGTTGGAACGCATGGGCGACTTCATCATCAACGTCTCGGAGGCGATTTTGGAGGAGAACGAGGAGTAAATTGCGATTTCCGCTTCCAAATCCGATGTAGTTTCGTAACTTTGCGCCAAAATCAATATCAACTGCCAATGGCACTGAACAACCTTTTCACACGGGGCGGAAACCGCGAAAAGCACTTCTTCCCCACCTACCTGCAACAGGCGGAGACCGCACAAGTGGCCGCCAAATACCTCAAGGAGTTGGTCAAAAGCGACGACCCCGAAGAGCGCAAGCTGCTCACCCGCATGATCAAGAAGCAAGAGACCACCGGCGACGAGCTGCTGCGTGAGTTCTACATCGAGCTGAACGAGGCCTTCGTCACGCCCTTCGACCGCGAAGACATGAACGCCCTTGCGATGGACCTGGACAAGTTCCTCGACCTCATCAACTACTCCGCCAAGACCATCCTCATGTACAACCCCAAGAAAATCGACAAGCAGATCAAGGAAATCGTCGATAACATCCACGAGGACGCAAGCCTTATCATCCAGATTTTCAGCCTCATGGACGACATCGGGAAGAACCATCAGGAAATCGAGGACCTCTGCCAGAAGGTCACCAACATCGAGCATACCGTTGACGACATCTACGGCGACTACATCTCCTACCTCTTCAGCAACGAGCAAGACGAGATCGAGCTGCTGAAATACAAGGAGATAGCCCAAGCCATCGAGGACACCACCGACCACGCCAAGGACGTCACCGACACCGTGAAAACCATTATCATTAAAGAATCGTGATGAACCTCCTGACCATAGCCATCATCCTTTCCATCCTGTTGGCCTTCGTCTTCACCTTCCTCAACGGCATGAACGACGCGGCCAACTCCATCTCGACCATCATCGCGACCAAGGTGATGACGCCCATCCAAGCCATTCTTTGGGCTTCGTTTTGGGAGTTTGCGGCCTTCATCATCATACGTTTGGTGCTCAACCAGCAGTTTGCCGTGGGCAACACCATGGCCAACTTCGCCGACCAAAGCGTCATCGACCCCTACCTTATACTATCCGCCCTCGTCGGGGCTGCCATTTGGGTGGCGGTCTGCACCAAAAGCGGAATGCCCATCTCCACCTCCCACGCCCTCATCGGCGGCATTATCGGGGCGGCATGGTTCGTCAACGGGAGTGCGGTATTGCACCTGAAGCCCATCATTATCACATTGGTTTTCATTGTGTTGTCGCCGCTCATCGGACTATTTTTGGGTTTTTTCTTGGAATGTGTTTTCCTGAGGATCTTCAAAAACACGCCACGCAAGCGGGTCGATAAGATTTTCAAGGTCTTGCAGCATTTCTCGACGGCGGCCTTCTGCATCGGCCACGGCTCAAACGACGCGCCCAAGACGATGGGCATCATCGCCGTGCTGATGGCCAGCGTGTTCACCACGAAGGGCGTCAGTTTCGAGATGCGCGAGTTCATCGCCAACTTCTACGACAGCAGCCAAGACTTCCATATCCCTGACATTCTGGCTGTTGCGTGCTACATCATCATGTCGTTGGGCATCCTGATTGGCGGCAAGAACGTCATTAAGACCATGGGGGGCGGCTTGGCCAAAATCACGCCCATACGCGGTTTCTCGGCCGAGTTTGCCGGAGCCACCACGCTGATTGCCACCTCGTTCCTCGGCATTCCCGTCAGCACGACGCACACCATCACGGGCGGCGTCATCGGCGTGGGCCTCACCGACGGCATGAAATCCGTCAAATGGGTCACGGCACGGCGCATCGTCCTGTCGTGGGTGCTCACCATCCCCGTGCCACTCGTCATCGCGGGAGTACTTAATCTGTTGTTCCACCTCTTACCTATCTGAACGCCATGAGTCTCAACGGTTTCTTCCAGTTTTTCGTCCCGAAGGAGAAAAAGTTCTACCCGCTCTACCAGCAGCAAGCAGCCTACATTGACAAGGCCGCCAAGCTCCTGCCCAAGATGCTCAAAGAGACTGAACTTGAGCAACTTGAGACGCTGAAAAAGGAAATCAAGGCCTGCGAGACCGACGGCGACGCGGTGCTGCGCGACTTCTACACCCAACTTTTCGGCACCGTCCTGACGCCCTTCCAGCGCGAAGACGTACACGAACTCGCCGAGATGATGGACACCTTCCTCGACCGCATCGACGACACGGCCAACATCATCCTCACGCGACGCTTTCTCGCTGTGGACGAGGACCTTAACACCATGGCGGAGAACATCATGTTTGCCGCCGAAGCCCTTTGCGCCATCATCGGAAAGCTACCCTCGATGTACGATAACCGCAAGGAAATCAACCGCTTGTGCCAAGAAATCAAAACCATCGAGCACGACAACGACGAACTTTACGCCAACTACATCAGCAAACTGTTCAGCAACGGCTACAGCCTTACGGAAATCATCAAACGCAAGGACTTGGTGCAGGTGCTGGAGAATACGACCAATTCAGTGAAGTATATATCGGATAAAATAAAAAGTATCATCAGTAAGTTATAAACCCTGGCTGCTGGCTACTGGCCACTGGCAACCTCACCCTATTTAGGAGATTGCGGATCTTCGCCCGCAATGACGCTTGGGGGTAAAGCTGCCAGAAGCCAAAAGCCAAAGGCCAATAGCAAAACATCCACCATGCGACAAATCATCAACAGCCTGTTAGACAACGACCTCTACACCTTCAGTGTGTGCTACGCCTACCTTCAGAAGTTTCCCCGTGCCATCGGGCAATACACCTTCGTGGACCGCAACAACACGGTCTATCCCAAGGGCTTCGCCGAGAAGCTGCGCGAGCAGTTCGACAGCTACGCCAACATCCGCATCACCGACGAGGAAGTGCATTTCATGAAGCGCAAATGCTACTACTTCCCGCTGTGGTTCTTCACTTTCCTGCGAGGCTTCCATTTGCGTCCCTCCGAGGTCGAGGTGAGCCAGGACGAGGAAGGCCATCTCCACATCACCGTCACGGGCCTGCTGTGGCGCACCGTGTTTTGGGAGATGCCTATCCTCTCGACCGTCTCCGAATTGATGCACGAGATGAGAGGCGAGTTTGAGCACTACGACGCCGAGAAGGAATACAAGAAATCCTACGAAAAGGCCGTCCGGCTCATCGGCAACGGCGCCAAGTTCAGCGACTTCGGCACTCGCCGCCGCTTCTCGTTTGCGCATCAGGACATGGTAATCCGCAGTTTCGTGGAGGCACAAAAACAGTTCACAAACAAGTGTTTTGTGGGTACCAGCAACGTGCTTTTGGCCATGAAATACGACCTCACCCCCATCGGCACGATGAGCCACCAGTTTGTGGAGACCTGCTCGCTCTACGGCTACAACGAGGCCAACTACATCGCCATGGACTACTGGCAGGAGGTGTATGCCGGCAGCTTGGGCGTGTTCCTCTACGACACCTACACTCGCAAGGCTTTCTTCCAGAATTTCACGCAGTTGCACGCCAAGCTGTTTGACGGCTTGCGCGTCGATAGCGGCGACAACTACGAGGCCTTGGAGGAGATCATCGCGAAATACAAGGAACTCGGCATCGACCCGGCGCAGAAGTCCATCATCTTCAGCAACGGACTCAATGTGGACGAGGCCTTGGCCATCCACGAAGCCGTCAATGGAAGAATGCAGGACTCCTACGGCATCGGCACGCACCTCACCTGCGATGTCGATAACGTGAAGCCGATGAACATCGTGGTGAAACTCACGGCGGCCAAGATCACCGAGAAGCGCAACTGGAAGAAGGTGGTGAAGCTCAGCGACGACCTCGGCAAATACACCGGCGACCCGGAGGAGATCGAGATTTGCAGGAAAACGCTGGAAATCAGTTGAGAGTTTAGAGTTGAGAGTTTAGAGTTAGTCAGTTGGCAGTTGTTCAGTTTTGGGGGCACTGTCAACAATGATTCCATTACATCGAAAGGGATTGTTTTCTGAACCCATTGAGGTGGCAAGGCTAGGAAATTAGTCCGTTTTTTCGCGTTTATTTGCCGAATTTGTCGGATAATGTGTATCTTTGCGGCAAAACTCAACGCCATGAGATACTACGACCCACGTTACGACACGACCTTCAAGAAGGTGTTCTCGCATCCCGAACTCCTCATCAGCTTCCTCAACGCCCTGTTGCCCTTGAAGGACGACGAGCGGATTGAGAGCGTCGAATACCTCTCGCCCGAGCTTGTCCCCAAGACCCCCGAGGGCAAGTTCTCCATCGTCGATGTGTGCTGCAAGGACAAGACGGGACGGCAGTTCATCGTTGAGATGCAGATGGTGTGGAGCGAGGAGTTCAAGAGCAGGGTGCTTTTCAACGCCTCCAAGGCATACGTCCAACAGCTTGGCAAGGGCGAGAAATACCACTTGCTGAAGCCGGTCTATTCGCTCAACCTCGTCAACGAGGTTTTCGAGCCCGAACTGCCCGAGAACGAGTATTACCATTTCTACCAATTGGTGCACGAGCGTCACACCGACAAGGTGATTGAGGGGCTGCACATCGTCTTTATCGAGCTGCCTAAGTTCAAGCCGCGCAACTGGACCGAGGAGCGTATGAAGGTGCTTTGGCTCCGTTTCCTCACCGAAATCAATGCCGACACTAGGGATGCCCCTGCCGAACTCGTCGAAGACCCGCTGGTGGGCAAGGCCGTCTCGCTGATGGAGGAGTCGGCCATGAGCGACGAAGACCGATACCTCTACGAGAAAAGCCTCGACAACGTCCGCGTTGAATTGGCCATCGTCGGCGACGCCACCAAGAAAGGCTTCGACATGGGCTACGAAGAAGGAATGGAGAAAGGCCGCGCCGAAGGCATCGAGAAAGGCAAGGCTGAAGGCATCAAGAAAGGCCTCGCCGAAGGAAAGGCCGAAGGCATCGCCGAAGGAAAAGCCGAAGGCGAAGCCCATGCCAACCGCGAGAACGCCCGCAAGATGAAGGCCTTGGGGCTGGCGGCGGATCTCATTGCGCAGGTGACGGGTCTCGCGGCGGAAGAAATAGAATCCTTATAAACGTTCCCGCCCCGCAGCACCCGATAAGGTGCAACTTCCTTAACCGCTGGTTGCGACTTACGGCAGCACCCCGATAGGCATCCTTTTTGACAATGTTGGTGTGTTTTCTGTTCCGCAAGGCTTCGCTTGGCTGCGGCTTTGTTTCCAAGGTTTCGCTCAGAAGCAGCCGAGCGGTGCTTGGTAGCTTGCTCCGCAAGCGCACCGCCCGACTGCTTCTGAGCGGTGGGGATGCCCGTCTCGCCCGTGGGGGCAACGGAACAAGGGTTAGTTCTGACGGACAGGGCGCACACTGAAGCCATAGCTGCGGTTGCTGCTGTACATGCCGCAATTGTCCGAATCGAAGCCGAGGTACCACGCGTAGCTCGGGTAGTCGGTGTCGAGCGACCGAGACCAGTAGTCGCCGTCGGAGCCGGTGTTGTAGAGCTCAGAGCCCCAACGGCCGCCGGCAGCGGGCAGGAAGAGCGTCTGTCCGTTCTTCTTCGAGGTGAACTTCCGGCCTTTCACGCCGTTCTGCGTCGTCCATTGGTTTGTCGTGTTCGCCAACAACTCGTCCCACTGCGCCTTGGTGGGCGTGCGCCAGCCGCTGCCCCAGTTGGAGGCGGCGGGGTCGTCGCCCGTCTGCAAAGCGGTCAGGTTGTCGGTGAAACCGTTGACTCCATAGTCGCTCTTGTTGCAGTACTTCGTCAGTTTGTCGTAAGCGCCGTTGGCGTACTTGTATGTACCCCAATTGTAGTTGATTTTCGTGTTGGTCTCGCCCCATGCGTAGTAGTTGCCGTAGCCTTCGGGCGTGTCGGCACCCACATTGCAGGTGGCCCAAAGGGTGCCGCTGGGCAGGCCAAGATCCACATAGTCGTGGCCACCGAAGGAATTTGTCGGTTTTTCGGAAGATGCCAATCTTTGTGAGGTCTTTGGCTCTTGTCTTGGAGGGGTTTGCTCCTTCCTTGTCGTTTCGCTGACGTTCTGCTTTTCGCCTATCAACTTCTCCACACTGTCAAGCAACCGCCCAAAGTAGTTCTCTGGGTTAGGGAATGCGTCAATCCAATTCAGGTTCTTCAGATAATACTTTTTCGCTCCCGTCATCTTGTCGTCCGCAATGCGATAGGTTAGTATCGGAATCCTGTTTTCCGAGGCAAGCCCTATTTCGCGGTCGGTCTGCGGTGAATTGTTGAACGACTGCGAAAACACCACAATCATCATGGCACTTTCGTCAATGGCATCCGTAATGGCCGCTGCCCAAACCACACCTCGGGGAATGTCACGATAGGCCACAAAGCAACGGTAGCCATTCCGTTCCAAATAGCCACACACACCTTCCGCTATCTTTTGGTCGTTAGACGAATAACTTATGAAAACATCATATTTGTATTCCATTTCTCAAACGCTTTTCGTTTTGCAAAATCAGGATATTCCAAGATTTTTACACGCCGCAAAAATACACTATTCCAAGATTTTCTGCAAGCCTAATCTTACACCATTCCAGGATTTTTGTCAGAACGCCTTCCTCCACCCGCACCCGTTGCGCCATTCGGAGCAGCCGTAGGCGGTCTTGCCTTTGATGATGTGACCCTTGCCGCAAAGCGGACAAGGCTGGCCGATGATGGCGTCGGGGTTGGCTGAAGAAGGCATAGATTCCCGCTTACCCACATCCTCACGCTGGAATGACATGCCTTCTGAGGCTTTCTTGGAAGCACTTTTCTTTGTAGCCGTCTTTTTCGGCGCGGCCTTCTTCGGCTTCTTCGCCTCCACCGCCACGGTCGTCACGCGGCGGTTGCTATTGTCGAGCATCACCGTGGCGACGATTTCGGTCACCATCTGCTTCAGCTCGTCGAGAAACTGTCGGGCTTCGTACTTATGTTGCTCTATCTCACGGAGTTTCTTTTCCCAAATACCCGTCAGTTCGGCGCTTTTCAGCAGGTCTTCGCGGATGAGTCCGATGAGCTCGATGCCCGTGGGCGTGGGCTCCAGACTCTTGCGTACCTTGCGGATATAGTTGCGCTTGAACAGCGTCTCGATGATGGCCGCCCGCGTGGAAGGCCGCCCGATGCCGTTCTCTTTCATCGCCTCGCGCAGCGACTCGTCGTCAACGAGCTTGCCTGCCGTCTCCATGGCGCGGAGCAAGGTGGCCTCGGTGTAAGGCTTTGGCGGCGTGGTCCACTTCTCGGCCAACTGCGGCTGATGCGGCCCGTGCTCGCCCTTCACAAAGACCGGCAAAGTCCGCTCCTCATCCTCCTTTTCACTCTCCACCTCATCCTTCACACCTCCTACCTCCTCCTTCTTGATCGGTTTAATGACCTCGCGCCAGCCCGGAACCAAGATCTGCTTGCCCGAAGCCTTGAACTCCACCTCCTCGACTTGGCCCAAAACGGTAGTCGTAGCAAACTGACAGTCAGGGTAAAACACAGCAATGAAATGGCGGCACACCTCGTCATATACCTTCTCTTCGGCAAAGCTCAAGCCCGTTGGCACCACGCCCGTCGGGATGATGGCATGGTGGTCGGTGACCTTGCTGTTGTCGAACACTTTCTTGCTCTTGGGCAGCTTCTTGCCCGCCAAAGGCGCGGTAAGGGCGGCGTAATTCGTCAGGCGGCTCAGGATGTCGGGGCATTTCGGATAGATGTCGTCGCTCAAATAGGTTGTATCGACACGCGGATAGGTCGTGTATTTCTTCTCGTAGAGGCTCTGGATGGTCTGCAAGGTCTGCTCGGCGGAGAAGCCGTATTTCTTGTTGCATTCCACCTGCAACGAGGTCAGGTCGTACAATCGCGGCGGGGCTTCCTTGCCTTCCTTCTTGCTGATGTCGGTCACGGTAAACTCTTTTCCCTCAATGCTTTGCAAGTCCTTTTGTCCGTCTTCCACCGATCCGTATTTGCCTTTGGTGGCGGTGAAGGTCGTGTCGCGATAGACGGTCGAGAGCACCCAATAGGCCTCTGGCTTGAAGTTGGCGATTTCGTGGTAGCGGTTGACAATCAGCGCCAAAGTGGGCGTTTGCACCCTGCCGATGGACAGCACCTGTCGGTTTTGGCCGTATTTCAAGGTGTAGAGCCGCGTGGCGTTCATGCCGAGGAGCCAGTCACCGATGGCACGCGAGAGTCCGGCCTCGTAAAGCGACTGGTATTGCGACTGGTCTTTCAGCGACTTAAAGCCCTCACGGATAGCCTCTTCCGTCAGCGAGGAAATCCAAAGGCGCTGCACGGGACACTTTACGGCGGCCTTCTGCATCACCCAACGCTGGATGAGCTCGCCTTCCTGCCCCGCATCGCCGCAGTTGACGATGGCATCGGCCTTTTGGAACAGCGACTCGATGACTTGGAACTGCTTCTTGTAGGTCGGATTGTCGATCAGCTTGATGCCGAAGCGCGGCGGAATCATCGGCAGGCGGCTCAAAGCCCACGCCTTCCACTGGTCGGTGTAGTCGTGGGGTTCCTTCAAGGTGCAGAGATGGCCGAAAGTCCACGTCACTTGGTAGCCGTTGCCCTCCATGTAACCTTCATGGGAAGTGTTGGCTCCCAGCACTTTGGCGATGTCACGCGCCACACTCGGTTTTTCGGCAATACAGACGATCATTTTCAGTTTGCAGTTATTCAGTTTTCAGTTGTTCAGTTGGCAGTTAGCGGTTATGCATTTTCATCAGCACCTCGGCGCGTTCCTTTTGCGCCACAAACCACACTAAATCAGCGGGTTGGAAGGTGATGCGGGCCGAAGGATTCAGGATAAACTGCCCGTCGCGCTCGATGGCAATCACCATGGCCTCGTACTGGTCGGCCAAGCCGGAGTCCATCAACGCGACACCGATGAAGGGGCTGTTTGGCTCCACCTCCACCTTGTACATCTCCACCTCGCTCTCCTCGCGCTCGGGAATCAGTTGCTCGTCGAAGACCTCCACCCTTGGCTGCAACAGCCGCAGATGGTCCTCGTGGCCCACGAAAGTGATCTTGTCGAACGGAAACAGCTGGAAATCAGACTTCGGCAGTTCGAAGACCTGCTTGCCACGCTCCACACTCACCACGCTCAGGTTGTAGTTGTCGCGGAAATCGGTGTCCTTGATGAGTTTTCCAGAATACGCGCTATCAGGACTTAAGGTCATCCTCTGCAAATGGCAGTTCTCCTGCAAAATCTCCGGAATCGTGAACACCTGCATCGACTGCCGCTTGTTGAGGTTGTCCATGAAACGATCCTCGATGCGCTTATAAAACCTCATCGCCGGACTTAACGCCTTCAGCAACACCGTGTAAATCAACGCAAAAGCGATATTAATCCAATGGTAAAGCGGAGAGCCGACGTTCAACCGCGACCAGAACAACCCGTTCAGGAAATGCTGGATGACGCTATAGGCGATGGCGGCCACGATGACGAACCTCAAAACGAATATCGCATAGATTAAGCCCTTGTTGAACTTGTTGACACTCATTAGTTTACGGGTCGTATTCACCAAAGTGTGCTTGAATCCCATCGCCCAGAGGAACGGCGACACAAGCAGCAACGACAAGGCGGTGCTGATGGCCGAGCTCCACGGTCGCGGCACATACTCCATGATGAACGAGCAGATGAAGAAACTGATGAGAATCACGGCGATGATGATGGCCAAATAGATGACCATGTTTTTCAGCTGACGCGCGAGGAAACTGCCCATCGTCACCTCCTTGCCGCTCTTCACCTTGATGCCCGAATCGCGGCTTGAGAGCTTGTCTTTCCAGCGTTGCGGGATGCGTTTCACGATCACGTTGTAGCCCGGGATGGCCGACTTGATGGAATAAGGCGTGAGGAAGGTCGTGATGATCGACACCGAGACGATGATGGGATAAAGGAAATCGTCGATGACGCCGTAGCTGAGGCCCAAGGTGGCGATGATGAACGAGAACTCACCGATTTGGCTGAAACACATTCCGCCTTGCATGGCTTGCTTCAGGTCGAGGCCGGCTAACATCCGCCCGACAATGTTGCTCAACGGCTTGAAGAACAGCAAAACGAGCGTGATGACCAGAATCTGCCACCAGTAGCCGACCAAGATATGCGGATCGACCATCATGCCGACCGACACGAAAAACACCGCGCCAAACAGGTTCTTGATGGGTGTGGTGACCTTGTGAATCGCCTCTGCCTCAAGCGTTTCGGCCAAAATACTGCCCATGATGAACGCGCCCAAGGCCGACGAGAAGCCCGCAAGATTGGCCAAGACGACCATCAGGAAGCACAGGCCGACCGAAAACACCGTCAGCGTCTCCTCCGACATGAATTTCCTGGCCCAGCGCAGCACCGTAGGCACCAAGAAAATGCCGCCCACAAACCACACCAACAGGAAAAAGACCAACTTCATCATGCTGGAAACCAACTGCATACCGTCGAACGACTTGCTCACGGCCAAGGTCGAGAGGATGACCATCAAGAGGACGGCTTCGAGGTCTTCGACCACCAACTCGCCGATGACGTTGCCGCTGAACTTCTCGCGGTGCAGCTTCATGTCGTCGAAGGCCTTGGCGATGATGGTCGTCGAGGAAATGGAGAGCATCGCGCCGAGGAAGATGCAGTCCATCTGGCTCCAGCCAAGCAGTTTCCCAAGCAAAAAGCCCACCACGCACATGGTGACCAACTCGGTGAGTGCGGTCACGCCGACCGTCCCGCCCACTTTCTTCAACTTCTTGAAACTGAACTCCAAGCCGATGCCGAACAGCATGAACACCATGCCGATTTCGCTCCACGTCTCAACGCTCGTGTGGTCGTTGATGACGGGAAACCACTCGAAATTCGGCCCAATCAAGAAGCCTGCGATGATGTAGCCCAACACGACGGGCTGCTTCAACCACTTGAAAATCACAGTAGTAATGCCTGCCGTGACGAGAATCAGGGCAAGGTCGGAGAATAGTGCAGGTAAGTTTTCCATGAGGATGAATTTAGCCTGCAAAAGTACAAAACAAAATGAGAAAGGGCAAGGAAGATAATTATTTCGGGAAATCCGTTTTTATTGGGGGATGACAACCCAACGGCCATTCTGTCCAACTCCTGCGCGAGTTAACAATCCTGTATCCGATTATTCTTTTTCTATCCATTTATCAAACCTTTTCCTTATTTTTGCACTTTTCTATCTAATACCCTTATTGACAATAGATATTTGGTACGAAGTCCCTGATACAGAAAACCGCATTGAGAAAATAAAAGGAGTTTTTGAGAGTATAATAAACCGCAAATAACATTATGGAATCCCAAACAACAGAATACAAGCAGCAATGGTCTGACAAATACCTCGCCTACATTAGTGGCTTTGCCAATGCACAGGGAGGCGTGCTCTATATCGGGATAAATGATGCCGGCGAAGTCGTTGGCATCGACAATGCTGAATACCTTTTGGAAACCCTTCCCAACAAAGCCATACAAGCTACAGGCATCATTCCCGACATTGAAAATCTCACCAAAGACGGCAAAGCATATATCGCCATTCATGTCAAGCCGTCCGACCAGCCTGTTTCTTGCAACGGTAAGTATTATATGCGTAGTGGCAGCACCCTTCAAGAGCTCAATGGCAGCGCACTTACCGACTTCCTGATGCGACAAAACCATGTCACTTGGGACATGCACATCGAACCCAACGCAACACTTGACGACATCGACCCCGAAGCGGTCAAGTATTTCGTCAATTTCGCCATTGATGCCAGACGGTTGAACGAAAGCGCAAAACACGAAAGCTTGGAGCACATTCTTCGCAACCTCAAACTCATCAACAAGCAAGGGCAACTCACTTTTGCCGCTCTGATGCTATTTGGGAAAGACATCGAAGAGCACTGCCTTTCAGCATCTTTCCGTATTGGCAGGTTCGGTGCCACCCAAGCCGACTTGATTTTTGACGACACCATTGTTTGTCCGCTTATCCGAATGCCAGAGCGGGTGATACAAACCTTGCGCAGCCGTTATTTGGTTGCACCCATCAAATATGAGGGTTTACATCGTATCGAGCCATTGGAGATTCCCGAAGATGCGCTTAGGGAAATGATTTGCAATGCCATCGTTCACAAGGATTATCGTGGCACATTCATCCAAATGCGCGTTTGGGATGACCACATCGACCTTTGGAACAGTGGCGAGTTCCCGCCAGAGATAACAGCCGACAACCTAATGACAACCCACGAATCGCATCCTCGCAACAGTCTCATCGCCAAAGTGTTTTATTTGGCTGGTTTCATTGAGAGTTGGGGGCGCGGTTATGAGAAAATAAGTAATGCGTTCAAGAAAGAGCAACTTCAAATCCCTTTGTTTGAGCAAGTCCGTGGCGGTGTATTGGCGACCATACAACGAGAAGTTTTTGTCGCTCTCAACAAACAAAATGGCGGTGATGATGACGGTGATAATGGCGGTGATAATGGCGGTAATGGCGGTAATGAGCCAGTAATGGAACTTACTGAAAGACAACGAAAAATATTGGATTTGATAAAAGCCTACCCAACAGTTTCTGTCGCACAAATGGCGGTGATGATGGCGGTAAAAAAACGCTCTACAGAAAGAGAACTTGCCATTTTGAAGAAGCAAGGCATTATTGCCCGTGAAGGCAGTGCAAGGGCTGGTCGATGGATTATCCTAAAGTCGTGAAACTGTTGGGATGAGACGCTTGTCCAAATGGTAGTGTTTCAACCAGTGTGTCCGAAGTCTGTGGACGATACTGTTCCAAAAAGTGTGTCTGCGCGTTGCCGCGAGAAAAAAAGGGATTGGCCGTTGCCGACCAATCCCGAAAGTCTGTAATTTTAGGGTGCGCAAACTCTAAAACACAGACTAAAAATGAAGTTTACAAAGGAACAAATTTCTGAGCTAATGTGCAAGCATGCACAGAAAGAAAATGGTCTCCATGACTTGCTGGAGATCATGATTGAGAGTATGATGGTCGCCGAGCGAGGCGAGTTTCTGTCAGAGAATCAAGGGGATAAGGGGAACGGATACCG
>FLNX01001639.1_pt1 | contig 71663 bp, 63 predicted proteins | sample 1140341 | NCBI WGS metagenome assembly FLNX01 (sample SAMEA3878208, study PRJEB12797) | bioreactor metagenome | biome: Moose rumen | place: Sweden | collected 2011-10
AATTTTATCAATTATACGAGTATAAATTCATATCTTTGCGACCGTAAAACCATCTGACCATGGAAAAAGAAACACTTAGAAGGATCATTTTGGAGTATCAGGAGGTCATCTCTAAAGTCCAGTTGGTGGAACGCCAGTGCCGCTTCGAGGAAAACGGAAACTATGTGTTCGTAGGGGTCAGGCAGGCGGGCAAATCGTACCTGCTGTATCAGCGTGCCCAACAACTGCTCCAAAGCGGAAACGACTTGGAGGACCTGGTTTACGTCAACTTCGACGACGAGCGCATCAGCGACATACGCACAGAGGATCTCGACCTCATCCTGCAAGCCCATCGCACCCTCTCCGACCGCCAGCCCGTCCTGCTGCTCGATGAGATACAGAACGTCGATGGCTGGGAGCATTTCGCCCGTCGCTTGGCCAACCAGAAATACCGCGTCTATATCACCGGCAGCAACGCCAAGATGCTCAGCCGCGACATTGCCACCGTGCTCGGAGGAAGGTTTTGGCTGAACAACGTGTCCCCCTACTCCTTCTCCGAATACCTCAACGCCATCCATCTCCAATTGCGCAAGAACTGGCAAAGCACACGTCAACAAGACGAAGTGGCCAAGGCCTTCGATACCTATTTCCGCTTTGGAGGTTTCCCTGAGTTAGTCAATGTTGTCGACAAAAGGGCTTGGATCAACAGCATTTTCAAAAAGATACTGCTCAACGATGTCATCGTGAGAAACAAGATTCGCAACGAGGAAGCCATCAGGATGACCGTCAGGCGCATGGCCGAATGTGTGAAGCAGCCCATTTCCTACAACCGCATCAGCAGCCTCGTGAAATCGACCGGCCTAAGCACCAACGTGCAAAGCATCATCGACTTCGCAAGATTCCTGCGTGATAGTTGCCTCATCTTCTCTCTCAACAACTATGCGTCCAAATTTGTAGAGAGAGAGACCGTGAAGAAACACTATTTCGTGGACAACGGCCTGCTCAACATCTTCCTCACCGACCCCGACACCTCGCTCTTGGAAAACCTGTGCGCCATCCATCTGCACCAACACTATGACGAGGAACAACTTTTCTATTACAACAAGAACGTCGAAGTGGACTTCTATCTTCCGGATGAACATACCGCCATCCAAGCCTGCTACACCATGAGCGACAGCCAAACCGCCGAGCGTGAGGTGAACGCCCTCGTGAAGCTTCATGCCTTCGAGCCTCTGCAACGCGCCTTAATCATCACACGCGACGAGGAAAACATCATCCAAAAAGACAACGGCCTGACCATTGAGGTGAAACCTGTTTGGAAATGGCTGTTGGAGGAAAAATAAAAACACCCATCATGGACACCCAATTCAAATACTTCGCCTTCATCAGCTATAGCTCGAAGGACACCGCATGGGGCAAACGGCTCCAAAAGAAGTTGGAGCACTACCGAATGCCCGCCACGCTGTGCAGCGAGCACGGCTGGAAACGCAAACCCATCAGCCCCGTGTTTTTCGCCCCCACCGACATACAGCCCGGCGGACTCGACGCGGAGCTACAGGAACGCCTGCGTGCCTCGCGCCACCTCATCGTCATCTGCTCGCCCAACTCGGCCAAGTCGGAATGGGTGGGCAAGGAAATCGAGTTCTTCCACAGCCTCGGTCGCACGCAGGACATCCACTTCTTCATCGTTGACGGCAAGCCCCACAGCGGCGACCCCGACACGGAGTGCTTCAACCCCGTGGTCAACAAGCTCGGCCTGCCCGAAATCCTCGGCGCCAACATCCACGAGAAGGTGTACCGCTGGCCTTGGCTCAACAGGGAACGCGCCTATGTGCAGCTCATCTCCAAGCTGCTCGGCGTGGAGTTTGACGCCATCTGGCAACGCCACAAGCGGACGATGGTGCGCAACGCCACCGCTTGGACGTTGGGCGGCATCGCCGTGGTGGCCGCCATCGTCGCCGTCGGACACGCCAACCAACCCATCGAAGTGGACCTGCGCCTCAACGAGGCCTCGGTACACAACGATGCCCTGCCGCCGCTGAAAGACGCCGTCGTGACGGTCTTCCTCGACAACGAGACCAAGACCGACACTTTGGCCGCCTTGGGCGACCACCTGTCGTTCACCAACATCCCACACCGGTTCTTGGGCAAGCCCGTCCGTATGACCGTGTCCTGCAACGACTTCCGCAGCCTCGACACCACCTTGGCCCTCACCCAAGCCGTGACGCTCGACGTGTTTCGCGACCCTGCCGTGTATGGCGACATCCACATCGGCACATGGAACCAGGACACCGAACAGACCTCGCCCAACACGACCTTCGTCATCGACGGGCACGAAACCGTCACCGACGCCAACGGTCGCATCACGCTCTTCATCCCCTTGGAGATGCAGAAGCCGGTTTACCGCGTGGAGGCATCGATTCCCTTGAAGGACGAGGACACCCGCATCGTCATGCCCTGCGGCGAAAACGACGTGATACTGACGCAATAAGGCCTACGATTTTCACCAAACCCACTGAAAGACAACCATCTATGAAAACAAAACTCTTCCTTACGGCCTTCATGACGGCATGGGCAGTCAACCTCGGCTTGGCCCAAGCCCCGCAAGGCGACCGCGCCGCCTTTGCCCGACAATTCGAGGCCCTCTTCTTGGAAGGCAACCGCCACTATGTGGAGACCGGCAACAAGGCAAGGCTGCTGCCCGTCATCGACAGCATGCAAACCCTCGTCGACCAAGCCTACGGCGACGGCACACTCACCCCGCTGATGGAAGACGAACTGCTCGTAGCAGTCAAGATGAACAAACTTTGGGGCGACTACCACTACCTCAACTCCGACGACGAGAAAGGCTCGTTTGCCAAAGCCGAAGGACACTTCAAGAGTGCCTTGGCCTTCACCGAGGACGAAGCCCACGCCCGCCTGCGCGACGTGTTCTACTACCAATTCGTCATGCACGAGGAACTCGGCCAACTCTACTACAAGCAAGGCCGCTACGCCGAGGCCTACCAAGAGATGAAGACCGCCGACGACCGCGCCTCGTTCTACAGCCCTTCGGAAGACGAACAGTTGGACATCCTCTCACAATTGGCGATGTGTGAGGCGAGGGTGGCCAAATTTGACTCGGCGAGGACGAGCATCCAGACCGTCATCGACAACTACCGCGACAAGGACACCGAGCGCTATGGCGAGGCCCTGCGCAAGAAGGCCAAGATCCTCATGCTGCAACAGGAAAACACCGACACCGGCATGGCCGACCCCACCGGCGAGGCCTTGAAATGCTACAAGGACTACTTCGCCCTGAAGAAAGCCGATGCCCTGCAAAACCTTGGCGCCATGAGCACGGACGACCGCGAGGCCTACTGGATGCGCATCCGTCCCTTCGTGGTGGACTGCTACCGCATCGAGGCCGCCGACCCCGCCTTCCTCTACGACGTGACCCTGTTCAGCAAGGCCCTGCTATTGGAATACGCCCGCTCGGGCAAGCCTGAGTTCCACACATGGCAGCAAGTGCAGAAGAAGCTGAAGGCCGACGAATGCGCCGTTGAGTTCGTCCAATACGAGAAACGGGGCGAGAAACACATGGCCGCCTTGGTGCTGAAACAGAAAGGCAAGCCTCGGTTTGTCGGCATCGGGAGCGTCGGGATGATAGAAAACACGCCGCTGTTGGACGGCGGCACCGTCATCGACGCCATGACGGAAGACTGTTCCGACATGAAAAACGCGCTCTACTCCGACTCCACCATCTTCACCACGATATGGACACCCGACCTGCTCAACGCCATCGGCAAGGACACGCAACGGCTCTATTTCGCCCCCGACGGCATCTTCCACCAGCTCGCCATCGAATACATGCTGCCCGACGCCCCCTGGCTGACCTCGCTGACCGCCGGCAAACTATACCGCCTGACGAGTACCCGTCAATTGCTTGCCAAGGCCACCACCCAACGCAACGGTAGGATCCTCGCCTGCGGCGGTATCGACTTCAACAACGCCTCGCCGTCGGAAACGGCAGCCACAAGTACCGGTTTCCCCAACGACGAGCAGGCCTATCAATACCTCAAGTCGATGCGCTTTTGGTGGAGCAACCTGCCCGGAACGAAAGACGAAATAGACAGCCTGCAAGCCCTCTACGACAGCGACCGAATCACGCTGCTGACCGATTCGTTGGCCTCAGAAGCCTGTTTCACACAAATGGCTTCGCAATATCCCATCGTCCACTTGGCCACCCACGGCTATTTCGGCGGCCTCACGCCCGAAGGCACCGACCTGATTCCCGCAGGCTACGACGCCTCATTGTCGCAAAACATATTAGCCTTTGCGGGCATCAATGCGTCGTTGTTCACCGACGGCTTCGACGCCTCCAAGCACGACGGCATCCTCTCGGCCCGCGAAATCGAGCATCTCGACCTCTCGGGCGTTGAGCTTATCGTTCTTTCGGCCTGCCAGTCGGGGTTGGGCTACCTCACCAGCGACGGCATCTACGGCCTGCAACGCGGCCTGAAGAACGCCGGAGCGAAAGGCATGATTGTCAGCCTCTGGAGCGTCGATGACGAAGCCACCGCCTTGCTGATGCAGTCGTTCTATACCCATCTCCAGACCGAAGACGCACACACCGCCTTCCTGCACGCCCGTGAAGAACTCATCGCGACAGGGCGCGAGGCGACAAGGGTTTTCGATTCCGTAAAAATGAAAGGCATCACCACCTCCGAGGACTTCAGCCTGCCCCAGTTTTGCGACGCATTCATCCTTATCGACATCAAATGACAACCGCATATATCACAAAACCTTACCATACAATGAAAAAAGACATCCTACTCGTCGCCCTTCTCGTGGGCACAATGCTCGCCAACGCACAACCGCCGGCGCAAAACGGACAAGGCAACGCTCCCATGGAAGGCGCGGCCATCGAAAGAAGTTCGCTCCAACTCGACATCAACACGATGAGCCAAGAACAAGCCTTGAAAATCAACAGTTACATTTCGAGCCAGCGTGGAAATCGAGGCTTCTGTGCCACCCTTGGCACTGCGCTTTTGGGTACTGCGTCAAGCATCACCATCACTGAAATCATGAAACTGACACAGATACGCAAGAACCACAAAGAAGAATGGAACAAGATGATCAAGAACGAGTGCCAATACACCGAAAGCCTTGCCTACATCGACAACCTGACCGACTTCTATTCCGACGGCTCGAAATACGGCTCCCTTGACCCTGCCGACCTCCGCTTCAACGGCTTCACGCTGAACGCGAGAAACGGCGGCGCCGACGTGCTGAGGTTCTACTGCCACGTGGACACCGACACCACCGGACTCAACGAGATTTTCAACCACAGCAAGTTCCGCCTCGTCCTCGACTCGCTCTACTTCTACCCCTACCGCTGCCACCTGCCCAACATGAGCGCGAACCAGATGTTTCCCGAAAAGGGCAAGGACTATGGCCGCAGCACCCGTTTCTCGTTTGAAGAGCGCGACAACCTGATGGTCAGCATCAACTTCAGCATCTCGTCGTCGTGGTACAACGAAGCCATCATCTTGGCCAAGGACGTGGAATTGGGCACCTTCAGCGTGCAAATCCCCATCGACGAGCGAAGCCTCACCGACAGCGTGTATGTCTATAAGGCAGGCACGAGAGGCGTCAAGCCCTTGGCCATCAACGGCGACTGTTTCATCGTGCCGCGTTCCTACATGCCACTGCCGGGCGGCGTAGCCCACTGGGGCACAGGCGAATACAACATCAAGGTGACGCTGACCGAGCAATGCAACATCTCCAAGCAGATGGAGAAGGAATGGCATCGCGACTACCACCGCATGAAACGGATGAAGAAAGACAAGCCCGTGCAGCGTTATTTCGTCGACCTCTACAGCCAAAACGGCAACACCATCTTGAGGCAGGTGCTCGAAACCACCTCCAGCACCGCCCTCGGTGCCGCCGGCCTAAGCACGCGAGGCACTACGAGTGGCAACATGGGCAATGCGGCGGGAGGCAACGCAGGCGGCACTGGAAATGCCGGTGCAAGCGGCGCTGCCGGAGTCCCAGGCGGTGCAGGCACTCCAGCCGGCGGAGGGAAACCGTAAAACAAGACACAACAACAATGAAATAATTTCTCAAAAAAACAAAAACCATTATCTTTGCACCCAAAACACTTAACGATGGCAAACAACACGACAAAGCAGCGGCGCTATCCCATTGGGATACAGACGTTTTCGGAAATCATCAAAGGAAACTATGTCTATATCGACAAGACCGACATCGTTTGGCAAATGACACAGAGTGCCAAATACGTCTTCCTCAGCCGTCCACGCAGGTTCGGCAAGAGCCTGCTCACCACCACCTTGGATGCCTACTTCAAAGGCCAAAAAACGCTTTTCGAAGGGCTGAAAATCATGGAATTGGAAACGGAGTGGGAGTGCTATCCAGTCATCCATGTGGATTTGAGTGTGGCAAAACGACAGTCTTCGGCTGAGGAATTACGGGCAACCTTGATGTGGCTGATGAATCCATTGTGTAACATGTATGGTAGTGATGCGCTGGAGACCTCGCCTGGCAAAATGCTGAATGGACTTATACATAGGGCCTACGAGCAAACGGGCAAGCAGGTGGCCGTCATCATCGACGAATACGATGCACCATTGCTTGATGTGCTGCATGAATCCGAACCACTTGATCAGTTCCGCAATGTGATGCAAGAGTTTTATGTGCAACTGAAGGCCAATGAGGCGAAAATCAAGTTCTGCTTCATCACTGGCATCACCAAGTTCAGCCAGTTAAGCATCTTCTCCACCATCAACAACTTGCTCAACGTGACGATGGACCCGAAGTTTAGCGCCATCTGCGGCATCACGCAGCATGAATTGGTCACCGCCATGGCCGAAGACATCCGTCTTCTGGCCGAGGAATACGAATGTACCGTGGAAGAAATGACCGAGATGTTGAAGGCCCGTTACGACGGCTACCATTTCTCGCGCAATTCGGAGGATGTCTACAACCCGTTCAGCCTGATGAAGGCGTTCTGGCACAAAGAGTTGGGCAATTATTGGTTTGAGAGCGGTACCCCAACCTTCCTCATCCGCCAAATGCAGCATTTCCACACCGATATCACCACATTGGAGGAAATGACAGAGCCGTCATCGGCATTCGACCGCCCGACAGAGGCAATGGAAACAGCCTTGCCTTTGCTCTACCAAAGCGGCTATTTAACCATCAAAGACTACGATCGCGAGTCACAGTTGTATCGGATTAGCATTCCCAACAAAGAAGTGAGAATAGGATTCGTGGAAGGGCTTTTGCCCACATATATTGGATTGGAGGCCAGCGGCGTGCAGAAAGGATTTGCCCTGAAGTTTTGGCAGGCCCTGAAGAAGAACGACCTCAACATGGCTTTAGAGGAAATGAAGTCCTACTTGGCAGGCTTGCCATATGTGGAAGGGTTCAAGAAGAAACTTGATGCCGTAGCCAACAAGGAAGGCTTCTACGAATGGACTTTATACCTTGTCTTTACGATGTTGAACGTCTATGCTCACACTCAAGTGCGTTGTGCTGGTGGCCGTGCCGACGTGGTTGTGGAAATGCCTGATGCCATTTATGTGATGGAACTGAAGGTGGATGGATCGGCGCGACAAGCCTTAGAGCAAATCGAAACAAAAGGCTACGCCATTCCCTACCATACCGACGGTCGCAAGGTGGTGAAAGCCGGCATCAATTTCTCCAGCGAAACAAGAACAATAACCGAATGGCTGATGGCATAGCCTTGCTTATTCCGTACAATCGTTTATAGAAAAACACATCAAAATCATGAAAGCAACAACCCGTTCTTCCGAATTTGCAATTCGGAAGTCGCGAATATGAGCATTTGCAATGCGAAAGGCCGCCGCTACACCAAGCAGGCCTTGGACATGCGCCAAGCCCTCGTCAAGGCACAGCAGGAAGTGCGCGACAAAGGCTTCACCGACGCCAAGTATTGGGCCACGTTCATTTTGCTCGACGGGTTGGAATAAAAACACGGCATTCCATTGCAAAACCGCCGACATTTTCCTAACTTTGCGGCTTCAAACACCATACCGACCTATGCCCCAGAAAATCAACAGACCCAACGAGCAACGCAACCGCGCCGGCGGCGACTTCACTTGGGAGCCGTTCGCCAAGGACTGCCAGCTCAACAAATACGCCCTCGTCGTGGGCAGCCAAGCCGTGCTCAACCGCGACGTTAACCCTGAAGCCAACGGCGACAGTATGAAGCTGCTCTTCAACCTCACCGTCGAGCAATTGGCCCAAGACCACATCCACGCCTCCGACGAGAGGAACTTCACCGACCTCGTCAGGCACTTCAACTACGACGCCATCAAGAAGTCGGTGTTCAACGCCTTGCGCTACAACGACTTCCAGCCTTGCTTCGACGACGAGATTGAGCCTTCGCTGATGCAACTGCTCCAAACGCGCTGCTTCCGCGTGGTGCTCACCACCACCATCGACCCCTACCTCGAAATCGCGATGGAAAAGGTGTGGGGCAAAGGCAACTTCGACGTGGTGCAGATGGAAAACGCCCAGCAGTCGTTCAAGCAGGTCTCTTTCGACGAGTTCGGCGTGGTGCGCCCCGTGCTGTGCTATGTGTTCGGCAAGGCCGACGTCATGCGCCCCAACAGCCGCTTCGTACTCTCCGAAAACGACGCGATGGAGAAGATCTCGGCTTGGTTCAGGAAGGCCGACAACAACAAGTTCCTCGAATACGTGAAGAACTTCCGGCTGCTCTCGGTGGGCTGCCAGTTCGACGACTGGATGTTCCGCTTCTTCTGGTTCCTCTTGCGGGGCGGCGTGGGCAGCAACACCTCCAACGGCCAGCAGGTGGCCGTCGAAATCAACAAGGACGACCACAAGTTGGCGCATTACTTGGAGCAGGAACGGGTGAAGGTGTTCCCCGACGCAAGGCTGTTCATGCGCGAGGCTGTCACACAAATCACGACGGCCACCGATGTCAACCGTTTGCCCCGAAAGGAGAACGGCATCTTCATCTCCTACGCCCACGAGGACCGCTACATCGCCCTGCCGCTTTTCGAGAGGCTTCATGCCGCTGGCGTCAACGTATGGATTGACGAGGAGAAACTGGAAGGTGGGGCCGAATATGAGCAACGCATCCGCCGCGCCATCAACCACTGCCAAGTCTTCATGCCCATCCTAAGCTCGCAGGTGAAGGACGACATGTCCAACGGCAAAGCCGACGGGCGTTGGTATTCCCAAGAATGGCAGTGGGCGCAAAGCCGCCACGACGACGAGGCAGGCATCAACGGGCAGGCCAGCTTCAGGGTCATCCCCATCGTGGTGGGCGACTACCGCTTCAACGAGCCTTACCATCAGCAACTGCCGCCTTGCATCATCGGAGCCACCGCCTTCGAGACGGCCAAAGACAACATCGAACACCTCATCAAACTCATCAACGGATAACGGACATGACCAACAAGAACCCCTGGCGCGGCTTGGCCTCCTACGACGAGCCGAAAAACGACGGCAACGACTACCTGTTTTGCGGTCGCGACGAAGAGACCCTTGACGTGGTGCGCCTCATCGACAACAACCTGTTCATCACCCTCTACGGCAGCTCGGGCATCGGCAAATCGTCGCTGCTCAAGGCGGGTGTCATCCCCATCCTGAGGCGAAAGGACTACTTCCCGCTCTATGTGCGCCTGTCGCAGGAACCCGACCAACTCACCTACGCCGAAGCCATCGTCAACAAACTGAGAAACAGCGGCTTGACAGAAGAATGCCATGTGGCTCCGACGCACCCCGACGGCAACGACCGCCTCTATCTGTGGAACTACTTCGCCACCACGCGCTTCTTCAGCGAAGGACGCGAGGTGTATCCCGTCGTCATCCTCGACCAGTTTGAGGAGCAGTTTCGCGACACCGACAAGACGAAGGCCGACCTGCTGCTGAAGCAGATCTACCTCCTGCTGAACGACGAGCTTGAGATGCCCGACGAGGAAGGCTACAGCGACGACACCAACTACCGTTTTGTGGCCTCCATCCGCGAGGACTTCCTCTTCGTGCTTGAGGACAGCATCGACGAACACTCGCTCGACCTCTACAAGAACAACCGCTACCGCCTGCGTCCGTTGAAGCCCGAACAGGCCAAGGAGGTGGTGCTTGTGCCCGGCAAGGACTGCATTGAGGACGATAACAAAGAGGCAGTCGCAAAACAAATTGTTGGTTTGGCGGAACACAATGGTAAAAACAGTATTGACACACTGTTGTTGTCACTTGTTTGTTCGGAATTGTATAATGTCGCTAATCAGCGACAGAGTATCGTTACAAAGGCATTAATTGACCAATTAGGAGACAACATTCTCTCTTCATTTTATGAAAGAGCCATGAAATCAATTTCTCCAACAACAGTGAATTATCTCGAATCGCACTTGCTTACTCAAAGTGGATTCCGCAATTCTATCGCATTGGAAGACATTTTACATGATGGGATAAAAAAGGATGACTTAGATAAACTGATAAAAAACAGAATTATTAAGATTGAAACTTCTGACGAAATTGATCGTGTGGAATTTATTCATGACGCTGTTTGTTCCGTTGCGAAGAGCCATAGAAACAAACACAATGAAAAAGAAAACAGAAAATCAAGGATTTCTCATGGCATAGGATATTTCTTTGATATATTTATTCCCTACTTTTGTATTTTGCTAGCTATTTCGATCATCGATGTAAGAGATGTAACTAACACTTCGAGTATTGTGATTGCTGTCTTGTATTTTGTTATTGTTTGTGGCAATAGTATTTTCCTTATTCCATATAGACATACTCAGGAGCGAAACAGTATTTGGATTTTGCTCATTGTAGAAATAATGTATATTGTTATAGGATTGGTTGCATTATTGCTAGATGAGTATGACAAGGATTCAATGATGGTTCTTTTAGCTATGCTGGGTGGAGAATGGTGGATTATACTCCAATTCATACGTTCCTTTGGTTTCAACAAAAAGAACAAAGGAATACGTGATGCACTTAAATATTCATTAAAACTACAAATCTATAAAGAGTTCCCATATTTCAAAATAATATTGCTAATAACCTCCCTCGCATTTATTGGAATGATGAGGCTAGTTTTTGCATAAATCTAGTTATTCCATATCTTTGATCAACTCCGCCAGCGTTTCAAGGACCGCCCGCTTACGCCCGAAGAACGGAGGATGTATTATTTGGAATGAGACGGGGTTTCAAAATAATGTGTATCTTTGCAGTCTCAAGCACATGACAATATGAACACGAACCCATCAGGCCTGATGGCCGACAACGGATACGACTACCCATCCTCCGAGGAGTTGCTCAACATCTTCGCCTCATCGTGCGTGGAGGCTACGGCTCGGCGTTTGCACGTTCCAGCCGTTGCCATGTACAAAAGAATGAAACGGGTGAATCTCTTCGACGACCTCATCTATCCTTGCTACGACACCCTCCACACCCAAAGCCGCGAGATTGTCACAGATGACGTCATCGAAGCCCTTTTGGTCAGGGAACAGAAACTCAATACCGAAAAGCCATGAAAGTCTATCACGGAAGCACCCTTGAAATCAAACACCCCATTGCGGCTGCCGGAAGAGAAAAACTTGACTTCGGACGCGGTTTCTACGTCTCCGACATTCAAGGCCAAGCCGAAACATGGGCCAAACAAATGCAACGCATCAAGCAGGAAGCCGGTGTAGTCAATGTGTATGAAATGGACCTTGACAGGGTGAAAGACAACTACCGTTACTTCCGCTTCGAGCATTACGACAACGAATGGCTGCAATTCATCATCGCCAACAGATTGGGACACAACGACATTGAGCATTACGACGTGATTGAAGGCGGAGTCGCCAACGATCGGGTGATTGACACCGTGGAAGCATTCATGTCCAATCTGATGCCTCTTGACGCAGCACTTCGTGAACTTTCGAAGCACCAGCCCAACAACCAACTGTGCATCACCAACCAAACCGTCTTGGACGAATGTGTCATTTTTGTCGAATCCTATCAAATCTGAAACCATGCTGAGCGACTTACTTCTTTGGAACAAGATTGGCCGAATCGTCACCCGTCTATCGGAGCGTCTCAACATTTCCTCACAACACGCCCTCGACCTTTTCTACACCTCAAAGACATGCGAGCTGCTGCACGACCCGTCAACCCGCCTTTATGCCTTCAGCGACCTTTACATCGTTGACGACATCATCCGCGAAATCCAAGAGTGACGGCATGGCGCTTGGCGGAAGAACGGCGGATGTATTATTTGGAATGAGACGGGGTTTTCAAAATAATGTGTATCTTTGCAGACTCAAGCACATGACAATATGAACACTACAGCAACCACGCATACCGCTGAACTGAACGCCCAACTGTTCCTGCAACTCAGCAACATCGCCGACAATGAGAGCTATCTGCAAAGAACGCTGGAGTTCCTTGCGAATTTGGCCAAATCGGAGCACCGCCCCAAGAACAGAGGGCGCATCTATACCGAACTGCTGGAACGCCTCTCGGATTTCCAGGAATACGAGGCAGGTTGGGACGGCGAAAACGCCTTGCCGCTCAACCATCTCGTCGTGAAGAACTTCAAAAGTGTGTTGCAAGAAAGCAACGACAACGATTGGACGGACTGGACTTTTTTCCCTTCCGCCAACGGCACAATTCTGCTGCAAAACAAGAAGCGGAAATCGGGCATCAATATCGGGACGCAAGGTTTCTCTTACTATCTCACTGAGAACGGCGAGGCCAAGGGCGAGAACCATCTGGAGTTTTCTCCACAAGAAGTGTTAAGGATAATGAGAAAAATCTGAATGCCATGATTCCCAATACCGAAAACGTGGCCAGAGCCATATTCTCTCCCCGCATGATTGTCATAACCTACCTCTCTCTACATTCCTTCCCGTCAAAACAACCCTATCAAACCCTTGACAATGTAGAAGATACACACGCAAGCGTAAATCACTTTCAGGCCCGTGCCCAACAAAAAGCCCATGAACGAGCCGAAAGCCGCTTTCCACGCCTTGTGGTCGAGAGTACCCACGGATTTCTCGCCGATGTAGGCCCCGATGAACGGCCCCAGCAATACCGCGATGAAGCCGACAGGGAAAATGAAGGTGACAATCAAGCCTAAAATCAGGCCGATGGTGCTGCCTCTGACACCCGCCTTGCTGCCGCCGAATTTCTTGGTTCCCAAAACGGGAACGGCATAATCCAAGGCAAAAACCACTGCCCCGATGATGCCCATAACCAACAGAAAACGAGCGGAATAGTCGATGCCGTTGACAAACGACATCGCCAACAGGCCCAAGAAACTGAACGGCGGTCCGGCGACGCCCGGCACTATGGCGCCCACCAATCCGATGAGGGCCAAAACGACGGCCACAATAATGAGAACGTATGTCATAGCACAAGTTTGGGATGCGAAAATAGGAAAATTATTTTGTTATTTGGCAAAACACCTTTAAATTTGCACCATCAATTGACCCTTTATGAAGAAATATCTACTTTTTGCCTTCCTATATGTTTCAATATCAAGCGTTTTTGCCAATGATGTGATGAATCCCATCGGGGGACGTGCGGCAGCCATGGGAGGCACTTCGGTGGCCTCGCAAGGGCTTTGGGCCATGCAAAACAACCCCGCAGGCATGGCCAACTTGGACAAGTTCAGCTTCGGCCTCTACTACGAAAACCGCTGGATGCTGCCCGAGACGGCCTACAAGAGCGTCGCCTTGGCCGTTCCCGTCAAATTCGGGTGCTTGGGGGCGAGTTTCAACCAGTTCGGATCGTCGAAATACAGCGAAAACAAGTTCGGGTTGGCCTACGCCAAAGACTTTGGCCCATACCTGCAAATCGGGCTGCAATTGGACTACCTTTCCATCCGCCTCGGCCAAGAATACGGCCGGCAAAGCGCGGTCACCTTTGAATTGGGCATACAGTCGCAAGTGACTAATAAGCTGCGACTTGGAACCTACATCTTCAACCCCGTCAGTTTCCGGTTGGAGCAAACCATCAACCAAGAAAAGCTGCCCATCGTGTTCCGTTTCGGTGCGGCCTATCAATTCACGAAAGACTTCGTGGGACAATGCGAAATCGAGAAAAACACTGACCATGAAGGCGTTAGCTTGCGTGGCGGCTTGGAATACGAAGCCGTGAAAAACTTCTACCTACGCGCCGGCGTGCAAACCAACCCGGGAATACTCACCTTTGGCCTCGGCTACGAAATACGTTTCGCCCGCATCGACGTGGCGGCACAACTGCATCAAATTCTCGGCGCATCGATCCAAATCGGCATGATCTTCAGCATTGGGAAATGAACATGAAACGCCTGATCCTCACCATAGCCATCACGTTTTGTTGCCTTTTGGCGAAGGCACAAGTCGCCATCGACACGCTCAGCACGGAAGCCTTGAACGAGCTTCTTATCGAGCAGGTGGAACGTTTGGCTGAAGACGGCGACGAAGACATTGATTATGAGGAGCTTTTGGAAAACTACATCTTCTTCAGCGAGAATCCCGTCAACCTCAACAGCGACGAGGCGGTGGAGCTTTTGGAGCTGCGCCTCATCAACGTGTTCCAATATGAGGAACTGCAAAAATACCGTCGCTATTACGGTGATTTCCTGTTTCTTGAGGAGTTGGAGATGGTGGAAGGCTTTGACGAGCAAACCATAGGCATCATTGCGCCCATCGTGTATATCGGCTCGGCAGAGAGCAAAGACAAGCCCACATTGAGCAAAATGGCGCGTTATGGCAAGCATCAGCTTGTAGGACGCTACGAGCAAATCCTTGAGCATCAGCAGGGTTACGACCCTATTACCGACTCGGCGCTTCTTGCCAAGCCCAACTCGCGTTTTTTGGGCAGCCCGCAACGCTACCAACTGAAATACACCTACAACTACAGGAACAAGATTCGGGCGGGTTTCGTGTTGGAAAAAGACCCGGGCGAGATGTTTTTCACTGACAACGTGAGCGATACGATCAAGAAGCTCTTGGGCGACAACTACCGCCGTGGCTTTGACTTTGTGGGCTTCCACCTGTATGCCAAGGACTTGGGCATCGTGAAAGCCGCCGTCGTTGGCGACTACCAATTGGCTTGGGGTCAAGGGCTTACGATGTGGTCGGGGTTGAGTTTCGGCAAGGCCGGATCGGGCAGCAGCGTGATGAAACAAGGTCGCGGCATCACGCCAAAAAGCTCCGCATCGGAGTATTCCTATATGCGTGGTGCAGCGGTCACCTTAGGCGGAGGCCCGTTCCGAGGCACCGTGTTCTATTCCAACCGCCGCATTGACGCCAACATCACCGAAACCGACACCTTGAACGAGGCCGAATTCATCAGCAGCCTGCAAGAGACCGGCTATCACCGCACCATCGGCGAACTGCAAGACCGGCACGCCATCCGCCAACAGGTCGTCGGCGGGCATCTCAGCTATGCCGTTGCGCATTTTGAAACAGGCTACACGCTGCACCATACCTGGCTCAGCGCCGAGTTGCAACTCAAACCCAACAACTACAACCAATACTATTTCCAAGGCCGCCAGCTCACCAACCAAGGTGTTGATTTCAAGTATGTTAAAGGAAAGTTTGCCTTATTTGGCGAAGCGTCCATGAGCTGGAATCCTAATAATGATGTCCCTGAGCCTGTCGAAACGCCGACCGAATCACAGGCGGGCGTTTCGACAGGCTCAACGACCCTCGAACGGTTCGCCGGATTGATTGGAATGACCGTAAAACCCGCTGGTTATCTGAACTTTACGCTCATGTATCGCGACTACGGCAAGGCCTACAAAAACCTGTTCAGCAACGCCTTTTGTGAAGGCGGACGCAACCAAGGGCAGCGCGGCGTGTATCTCGGCGTGGAGGCCGCTCCCGCACCTTATTGGAACATCCTGGCCTATGCCGACCTGTTCCGATACACTTGGCTTAACTCGCAGGTGAACGCGCTTAGCTGGGGCCACGACTACTATTTGCGCCTCAGCCACAGCTTCAACCGACGCACCAACGCCTACCTGCAAATCCGCTCCAAGACCAAGATGAAGAACTCGACCGACGGCTTCGTGTTCAGCCACTACCCCATTTTCTACACCAAAGACGCGGTGAAGTTCAACATCAACTATAGCGTTCGGGACGTCTATTTCAGCAACAAGGCCGAATATGCCCATTACCGCAACGACGACGGCAGCGACAGCCAAGGCTTCTTCATCTGCCAGGACGTGGCCTACAAACCTGAAAACAAGCCCTTTAGCCTCACCTTCCGCTATGCCCTATTCGACACGGACGACTACGATGCGCGTGTGTATGCCTACGAAAGCGACGTGCTCTATTCCTTCTCCGTGCCCGCGCTTTCGGGCAAAGGAATGCGAGTGTATCTGTTGGGGAAATGGAAGCCTTTCGACAAGCTGACCCTTTATGCCCGTGTCGGCAGCACGATTTACCGCGACCGCGACGAAATCAGCAGCGGACTCACCCTCATTGAGGGCAACCACAAGACCGACCTGAAGGTGGAGGCCATTTGGAAGCTGTAGGCCTTCGCCTACGCCATCAGCCCTTTCAGTACTGCGACGAAACCCTCAATGTCGTCTTCGGTAGTGTCGAACGCGCACATCCAGCGCACCACGTCGGCATCCTCGTCCCAATCGTAGAAGAAACAATGGTTTTGCAGCTCCTTCCACACCTTGCGGGGCAGCTGCACAAACACGCCGTTGGCTTGCACGGGATAGACGACCTTTACACCAGGAATGTCCTTCACGGCTTGGTAGAGCAACTGCGCCATCTTATTGGAATGCAATGCATTGCGCTTCCAGAGGTCGTTCTCGAAATAGGCATCGAACTGCGCCGCGATGAAACGCATCTTCGAGCAAAGCTGCATGGCCTGCTTGCGGCGGTACTTGAAGTCGGGGCAAAGGTCGGGGTTGAGGAGGACGACGGCTTCGCCCATCATCAGGCCGTTTTTGGTGCCGCCAAACGAGACGGCATCCACGCCAAGGTCGGTGGTCATCGCCTTGAACGAGCAGCCCAAGGCCACGGCTGCGTTGCCCAAGCGGGCACCGTCGATGTGGACATACATGTCGTATTCCCGCGCCAACGCCACCAAAGCCTTGATTTCGTCGAGAGTGTAAAGGGTGCCCAATTCCGTCGGCTGGGTGATGGAAATCACCTTGGGCTGGCTGTGGTGCTCGAAGCCGAAGCCATGCAAGCGGGTCTTCACCAACTCGGGCGTCAGCTTGCCGTCGGGCGTGGCCACCGTCAGCAGGCGGCAACCCACAATGCGTTGCGGCGCACCGCATTCATCCACGTTGATGTGGGCGGTCTCGGCACACACCACGGCCTCGTGCGAGCGCGTCATGGCGTCGATGCACAAGGTGTTGCAGCCCGTGCCGTTGAAGGCGAAAAACACACGCGCCTGTTCGCCAAACACTTGACGGAACTTCGCTTCCGTCGCGGCGCAATACTCGTCATCGCCATAGGCCAAGGCATGGTCGTGGTTCACGCGGGCGATGGCTTCCAAAACCTCGGGGCACACGCCCGAATGGTTGTCGCTTCCGAATCCTCTTCTCATCAGTTATCAGTTTTCAGTTGGCAGTTTTCAGTTGGCAGTTCAATGGATTTTCCGTCCAAGACGGCGCTTTTCAGCGTGTCGTACTCGTAGGTCAGCTTCAGCGAGAAGAAAGGCCTGTGCTCGTCGATGAGGCGGAGGAAGATCTTGTCGCCTTCCCACATGGTGAGTTCCAGAAGGCGTTGTTTCTCAATCCATTCGAGGTCGCCCTCGTTGCATTCGATCTGCTTGCCCGTCCAGTCGGTGCAGACGAAGATGTGCATGTGCTCGTCCTCGTAGATGTTGTGTACGAAGGTGACGATGCCGCAGTAGCGCCACTGGGTGACGGTGAAGCCCGTCTCTTCCCACACCTCGCGCAACATGCAGTCCTCGGGGCTTTCGCCGTCCTCGAACTTGCCGCCCACGCCGAGCCATTTGTCGTGGTTGAGGTCGTTCTCCTTCTTGGTGCGGTGCAGCATGAGGTATTGGCTGCCGCGCTCAAGGTAGCATAAGGTGGTTTGTTTCATAACATAAAAAGCAAGGCGGCCTGAGCGACCGCCTTTGCTTGGTGTTGAATCGACAAAACGATTAGATGATGCCTTGGGCGAGCATGGCGTTGGCGACGCGCATGAAGCCGGCGATGTTGGCGCCCTTCACGTAGTTGATGGTGCCGTCGGCTTGCTTGCCGTACTGGACGCACATGTCGTAGATGTCGTTCATGATCTTGTGCAGCTTCTGGTCCACCTCGGGAGCCGTCCAGTTGATGTGACCGGCGTTCTGGCAGATTTCGAGGCCAGAAGTGGCGACGCCACCGGCGTTGACGGCCTTACCAGGACCAAACGGGATCTTGGCGGCTTGGAAAGCGGCGATAGCGGCGGGTTGGCAACCCATGTTGGAGACCTCAGCGACGTACTTCACGCCATTGGCAATCAGTTGCTTGGCGTCTTCTTCAGCAAGTTCGTTCTGGAAAGCGCAGGGGCAGGCGATGTCGCACTTCACCATCCAAGCCTTCTTGCCGGGAGTGAAGACGGCCTTGCCGGGGAACTTGTCGGCCATGTCCTGAACCTTGTTACGGTTCGAGGCACGCATCTCCAGCATGTAGTCGATCATTTCCTTGTCGATGCCGTTGGGCAGTTCGCACACGCCGTCGGGACCCGAAAGGGCGACGACCTTGGCGCCGAGTTCGCAGGCCTTGATGGCGGCACCCCAAGCCACGTTGCCGAAGCCGGAGAGGGCGATACGCTTGCCTTCCATCTTGTCGCCGGTCTGCTTCACCATGCGCTCGACATAGTAGATGGCGCCGAAACCAGTGGCTTCGGGACGAATGAGAGAACCACCCCAGCCGTAGCTCTTGCCGGTCAGGGCACCGGTGCTGTGCTCGCGGGCGAGCTTCTTGTAGGCACCATAGAGGTAACCGATCTCGCGGCCACCCACGCCGACGTCACCGGCAGGGCTGTCCTGGTCGGGACCGATGTTTCTCCAAAGCTCATACATGAAGGCTTGGCAGAAACGCATGATTTCCTCGTCGGTCTTGCCAACGGGGTCGAAGTCGGAACCGCCCTTGCCGCCGCCGAGAGGCAGGTTGGTGAGGCTGTTCTTGAAGATTTGCTCGAAGCCCAAGAACTTCAGCATGGAGACGTTGACGGCCTTGTGGAAACGGAGGCCACCTTTGTAGGCGCCGAGGGCGGCGTTGAACTGCACGCGGTAGCCCAAGTTGGTCTGGACTTCGCCGTTGCGGTCAACCCAAGTCACACGGAACGTGAAGATACGATCAGGCTCGACGAGTCTTTCGACGATCTTGGCCTTCTCGAACTCAGGATGCTGGTTGTAAACTTCTTCGATGCTTTCGAGCACTTCGCGCACGGCTTGCAGATACTCGTTTTCGCCCGGATGCTTGGCTTCCAGAGCGGTCATGATTTCATTGACTTTCATTTTTTTGACTTTAATTAAAGGTTTATTGTTTAGAAAGATGTTTTCACTTAAATCGGTGCAAAGGTAGGGTTTTTATTCGAACAATATCCACTTTTGCAGAAATATTTTTAGCCGCCTTGTCACTCTCCGTTTCCTGACACGACTTTCCCGTGGTCAAATTCGATCACCTTCGCGACTTTCCCGTCCGGATTATAATGGATTTCCTTCCCATGTTTCTGATTGTCAAGGTATTCGACTTCCATGCACTTGTATCCCGACTGCTCGTATCCGATTTGCTTCCCTTTGCCATGGTCGTATTGTGCCGTGGCCGCCAAGGTGCCTTCGGGATAGAAAACGAGCCACGAGCCGTCCATCATGCCGTCGGCGTATTGCCCGTCCTGGAAGACCTGTCCGTTTTCATGCCATTTCTTGTAAGGGCCGTCCAGCTTCCCATGCTTATAATACCCCTCCGAGGCCAAGTCGCCTTTGACCGTATAGGTGCGGCAAACGCTGTCGAGCAGGCCGTCCTTGTACCAAGCGTCTTCCGCCAACTTCCCGTTCTCGAACCAACGCAACGAATGCCCGTTTTTCTGGTCGTCCTTATACTCCGCCTGCATCTGTGGGGTGCCGTTGGCATAGTACCATCGGCACGCTCCGTCCAGCTTGCCGTCTTTGTAATGCAGCTCCGACTTCACCTTGCCGTTTTCCCAATACGACTTTTGCGCCCCGTCGCCGCAGGAGGCGAAAAAAAGGACGATCCCCACGAAAAGAGCTGTCCAAGCCTTATTCTTCATTTTGCGGCACTTTAAAAGGATTGATCGGACGAAGCTCGACCGACTCGTCATCATACTGATAGACGCTCCACGCCTGGTTCTCGATGCCGTTGCCGCGACCTTTGTTCATGAAATGGAACTGCGTGTGAAGCAACGGGATGTTGTAATAAGGCAAGCAGTCGAGCATGTCGGTGCCATAGCGCATCAAGGCGTTGAGGAAATACCAAGCCACGTCATAGCCCTCGAAGGCGTAGTTTTGCGGCTCACACTTGTATTCGTCCCTGAAAAGCGCCACAAACTCCTTGACTTCGTCGGCGCGATAGTCCACGAAGCAATCGCTGAAATAGATGGCGTTCATGTCAAGAAGGTTGTCAACGAGGAGCTTCTCGAACTTGGTCCAGTCGGGAAGCGCCACCAAGGTGATGGGTTTCTTGTCGGCCTCCTTTTTCAGCGTGTTCAGCACTTGGGTGGCAAACACGTTGCTGTCGCCGTAGGCGATGATCAGGTTGTTGCGCACGCCCGAAAGCTGCGACTTCAAGGCGGAAATCCCCGAAGTGTACTCGTAGCGTTTCACGGGATTGCTCAGCACCACTTCGCCTTGGTTCGTCCTGAGGTCGTTGATCGAATACACCTGTCCTTCCACGTTCACCGTGGCCACCATCCTGTCGCCCATCTCCATGCGTTGGCTCTCGCTTCGCGCATATTGCAGGAACTCCTCGGAAGGGACGGAGACCTCCTCGTTCACCACGCGGTTCAGATGATACTCCAACGCATTCAGGAACAGCGAGTCGGAATCCTTTTCCCGACTGACAATGAACACATTGGAGTCGCGATAGTAATTCTTCACCATACTGGTGACGCCTAACACCTGCCCCGACATACCCGCCTTGATTTTCACCACGTTGGGATTCCCTTCGACCACGCTTTCGCGAGTGGAAAGCGGATTCACCATGATGATGTTCCGATTCTTGGCGTAAGCCTCCACCACGTCGAAGCTCTTGCCGAAGAACGGCCCGACAATCAAATCCACATCCTTGTCGGCGATTTGCCTCAAGGCCTCGTGGGCCGTGGCGTCGTTGTCGGTGACGTCCAAGACCGTCAGGTCGAGTTTCAAGCCATAGTCCCTCGTCAGCGCTTCGGCTGCAAGCATGAAGCCTTCATAGTATTGGAGGAACTTCAACGACCGCGATTTCTGGGCTTTCCCAAGTCCTTCCTTCGACAAGTCGAGGCCGCCCACGTTCTGCAAATACAAGGGAACCATCAGCACGACCTTGTAACGCTTTGAAGCATTCTCCTTGACGGCATCGCACTCGGGCATCTCAAAGGTGTCGTCGTCCAACAGCGTGAAGTCTTCCCCTTCGATTTCAACTTGTTGCTCATTCTCGATCTCATCGGTGGTTTCCGGCGTTTCCGACACAAACTCGACACGTTCTATCGGGATGAGCACCACTTGGTTCACGAAGACATGCGAGCCTACGGAGATGTTTTTCTCCCTGAAATCGCTCTCCGACACCTTCCAACGCTTCAGCAGGCTCGAAGTCCGCTCGTTGTATTCAACCTTGTGTACGATGTAGTCGTCCTTGTTGACGATATCCGGCACCTTGATGACCGTCCCGGCCGCAGGCTCATGGGTCAAGCCCGGATTCAGCGCCATGAAATCGGCCACGTCGATGCCGAATTTCTTCGCGATGGCATACAGGTTCTCGCCGCTCTGCACCACATACTCCCTCCCAACCACAACGCCTTGCGTTGCCGCCGAAGAGGGCTTTTCCTGTTCGTTTCCGTCGGAGCCTTGTTTCACCTGTCCCGTTTCGTTTTCCTGAGGAAGCACCACGGGGATGCCGATGACATCACCGGCGTTCAGGCCGTCTTTCACCTCCGGATTCAGCCGCTCTATCTCCTCCACCGTCACCTGATAGGCTTGCGAAATGCCGTACAAGGTCTGCCCTTGCTTGACGTGGTGCATATAGTATTCCTTCCCTCCTACCTTCACGATTTCGGAGGAACGCTCCACCGCCACCTGCGCCCGCATCGCCATCGGCAACACAAGAAGCAGCCCAAACACAATCCACAATATAACCAGTTTCCTATTCATAACTTTCAATTGTAAACTTTCAACTGTAAACTGTAAACTATCCTCACTCCCATTCGATGGTCGCCGGCGGCTTCGACGAGATGTCGTAGCACACGCGGTTGACGCCTTTGACCTTATTAATAATGTCGTTCGACACCTTGGCCAAGAACTCGTAGGGCAGGTGCACCCAGTCGGCGGTCATGCCGTCGGTGGAGATGACTGCGCGGAGGGCGATGGTGTATTCATAGCTTCTTTCGTCGCCCATCACGCCGACCGACTTGACGGGGAGCAACATCGTGCCGGCCTGCCAGATGCTGTCGTAAAGGTTGTCGGCCATCTCGTTGGGATACGATGCGCTCGGCAATTCGCATGGCCAATTCCTCAACCCTTTGATGAAGATGTCGTCGGCATCGCGGAGGATGCGCAGCTTCTCTTCGGTCACCTCGCCCAAGATGCGGATGCCAAGGCTCGGTCCGGGGAAGGGATGGCGACCCACCAAGTCGCGCTTGATGCCCAAGGCGCGTCCCACGCGGCGCACCTCGTCCTTGAACAAGGAACGCAGCGGCTCCACGATTTTCAGGTTCATCTTTTCGGGCAGGCCGCCGACGTTGTGGTGCGACTTGATCTTGCAACTTGGCCCGTTGACACTCACGCTCTCAATGACGTCGGGATAGATGGTGCCTTGCGCGAGCCAGCGTGCGCCCTCAATCTTTTGCGCCTCGGCATCGAACACCTCAATGAAGGTGGAGCCGATGGCCTTGCGCTTCGCCTCAGGGTCGGTGATGCCACGCAGCTTTTCGAGGAACAGATGCCCCGAATGGACACCTATCACGTTCAGTCCCATTTCCTTGTAGGAATCAAGCACTTCCTCGAACTCGTTCTTGCGCAGCAGTCCGTTATCGACGAAGATGCAAGTCAGGTTGCTGCCAATCGCCTTGTTGAGCAGCACAGCGGCCACGGTGCTGTCCACTCCACCCGAAAGGCCGAGGACGACCTTGTCGTCGCCGAGTTGCCGTTTCAGGCTCGCCACCGTGTTGTCGATGAACGAGGCCGGCGTCCAGTCGCCTTTGCAGCCGCAGATGCCGAGTGCGAAGTTCTCCAACATCTTCGGGCCTTCCTTGGTGTGGAACACTTCGGGGTGGAACTGCACCGCGTAGGTCGGCTCGCCGTCAATCTTGTAGGCGGCGTTCACCACATCGTCGGTCGATGCTATAACTCTCGCATTGTCAGGCAGTTTCGCTATCGTGTCGCCGTGGCTCATCCACACTTGGCTTGTCTTGGAAACGCCCTTGAACAGCGGCGACTGCTCATCGACCACCGTCAGCATGGCGCGGCCATATTCGCGTGAGAGGCTGTTGTTGACCTCGCCGCCGAAATGCTGCGCGAGGAACTGTGCGCCGTAGCAAATGCCCAACAGAGGCAGCTTGCCCTTGATGACCGACAGGTCGGCAAACGGTGCCTTTTCGTCCCTGACAGAAAACGGGCTTCCGCTGAGAATCAGGCCTTTGACGTTTGGCCCGATGGCCGGAACCTTGTTGTAAGGATGGATTTCGCAATAGACGTTCAGTTCGCGGAGGCGCCGCCCGATGAGTTGGGTCACCTGCGAGCCGAAGTCGAGAATGAGGATCATTTCTTGCATGAATGAAAATTTTGTGCAAAAGTAAGTTTTTTTTATGGACAAATCCGTATTTTTGCAGAAAAGTTACACACCATGATTTCGCTATTGCTTTTCCTATCCGTTCTGCCCGTCGTCATCCTGATGGTTTTCATCTATCGGCAGGACAAGTACCAGAAAGAACCCGTAAAGTCGTTGGCCAAGGCCTTCATCGGCGGCATGTTGGCCATTCCGTTGGACATGGTCATCGTCGGCCTCATCAACCGCATTTGGGTGTCAGACAGCGTGTTTTACACTGCCTTTTGGGAAGCCGGCATCCCCGAAGAGCTTTCCAAGTTCCTCATTTTCATGATTTTCATTTGGCGCGACAAGAACTTCGACGAATACATGGACGGCATCGTCTATGCCTCGTTCATCGGCCTCGGATTCGCCTGTGTCGAGAACATCATGTACGTCTTCAGCGCGGCCTCCGAGTCGTTGGGAGGCGGCATCAGCACGGGCATCGTCAGGGCCTTGCTCTCCGTGCCGGGGCATTTCCTGTTCGGCGTGGTGATGGGCTATTTCCTCTCGTTGGCGAAGTTCCAGCCCGAGAAGCGCACCCGATACCTGCTGACCGGCTTGCTTGCGGCCATGCTCGCCCACGGCCTGTTCGACTGGCTCCTGATGATCCAGGAACTGCTCAGTCCCGCCATCGGCGGCATCCTCTACCTCGTCTTCCTGTGGGGCGACATCAAGCTGTGGAAGCTCGGCCTGAAATACATCAACAAGCAGCAGCAAAACTCGCGGGTGCAAGCCCAAGAGAACCTGCTCAACGACCTCGATTACCAAATTGGCGACGCGAACAAAAACTACGACTCGGAATACAAGCGCATCGACTGGAACGCGGGGGAGCGATGAATCTCCCCCTTTCGATTTTTTTCCGCCAAAAAGCGACCACCTATTTCACTTTTTTTCCTACTTTTGCACCCCGAAAAACGGAGTTCAAGCGTATAATGAACGCGTCTTGCCCTTGGGCATGTAAATCCTGTTACCAGCTGAAATCCATTACTTTATCATTAGAAACAACGGATTAACTGGATGATTTATATGCCATAACCCTATCAAATTCCACACAATGAAAACCAGACATCACCTCGTGATGTTTCTGTCGCTCGCGCTATGCCTTTCGGCGCAGGCACAGAAACAAAGTATGACATTGGAAGAGCTGTTCCAACTCGCCGATGCAAACAACAAAGCGTTGACAACCAGCAACATCGGAGTACAAGCCGCACAAGAAGGACTGCTCTCGGCGAAAAGCAACCGCCTTCCCGACATCAACACCTCGCTATCGGCCTCCTACATCGGCAACGGCTATCTCTGGGACCGTAATTTCAGCCATGGGATGCCCATCGACATGCCGCACTTCGGCAACAACTTCAGCCTTCAGGTGGCGCAAGTCATCTATGCAGGCGGCGCCATCAACAGTGGCATCGCCTTGGCCGACCTTGGCGTGCAGATGGCCCAATTGGAACACGAGCAGAAACAGCAGGAAATAAGGTTCCTATTGGCCGGCTACTATCTCGACATCTTCAAGCTGAACAACCAATTGCGCGTCTTCGACCAGAACATCACCCTCGTCGAAAAGGTCCTCGAAGACCTCCGCAACCGCCACGAGCAAGGCATGGCACTGAAAAACGACCTCACGCGCTATGAACTGCAACTCGAGAACCTCAGGATGCAGCGCACCCGCCTCGCCAACGGAAAGGACATCCTCAACCACCAACTCACCCAAGCTATCGGACTTGACACTTCCATAGAAATCGAACCCGATAGCACGCTGATTTCGAGAGAGTTACCAATCGTTACGGAAAGCGACTGGCAGCAGAACGCGGCTAACTTCTCCCCTGCTCTCCGGCAGCTCGACCTCGTCATCCGCATGAACGAACAAAAGGAAAACTTGGCCAAAGCCGCACGACGCCCCAAACTCGCCTTAGTCGCCGAAGAACATCTCGACGGCCCCATCCTCATCGAGGTACCCGTCATCGACAAGAACTTCAACTATTGGTTTGTCGGCCTCGGACTGCAATACGACCTCTCGTCGCTCTACAAAAGCACCCACGACATCCGCAAGGCGCGCCTCGAAACCCAACGCAGCCAAGAGGAGAAAGCTGTGGTCGCGGAAGGCATCGACAACGGCATCCACGCCGTGTTCGTCAAGTACCAAGAAGCCGTCAAAAACCTTGGCATTTGCGAAAAGGCTTTGGCTTTGGCCAACGAAAACTACCGCATGACGCGCAACCGCTACGACAACGAGTTGGCCCTGCTCACCGACATGCTCGACGCCTCCAACAGCAAGCTCTCCGCCGAGTTGGAATGGGTCAACGCGAAAATCGACATCGTTTATTATTACCTCAACCTCAATTATTTAACCGGAAAACTCTAAGCCATGAAGAAGCAAACCAAGAAAATCGTCGCCAACATCATCGTCGTCGCCTTGTTATTAATCGGTATCGCGTGGGTCTGCGCCCAATTTTGGCACACCACGAAAACCACCTATACCAACAACGCCCAAGTCTATCAACACATTGCGCCCGTCAGTAGCAAGGTTTCGGGCTTCATCAAGGAGATTCGTTTCGACGAGTTCCAACACGTCAAGAAAGGCGACACACTCGTCCTGATTGAAGATGCCGAATTCCGCCTGCAATTAGCTCAGGCACAAGCCAACTACAAAAACGCCACCGTCGGCAAGGCGGCCATGAACACCAGCATCCGCACCACGCAAAACAACATCGCCGTCAGCGACGCCAGCTTGCGCGAGATGGAAATCCGTCTGAAAAACGCCGAGGCCGACTACCTCCGCTACAAGAGTCTTTACGAGAGCGAGACCGTCACCAAGGCCCAATTCGACGGCGTGAGGACGCAATACGAGGCCATGAAAGCCAATTACGAGGCCATGAAGCAACAGCAACAAAGCACCCGCCTCGTCAAGAGCGAGCAGACGCAACGCCTCGACCAAAACGACGCTGGCATCGCCATCGCCGAGGCCGCGCTCAACCTCGCCGAACTCAACCTCTCCTACACCGTCATTACCGCGCCTTGCGACGGCTACACCTCGCCCAAGACCATCCACGAAGGCGAACTCATCCAACCCGGGATGAACCTCGTGAGCATCGTCAGCGACGAGGACTATTGGGTCATCGCCAACTACCGCGAGAAGCAGCTGCGCAACATCGAGATTGGCTCGAAGATGAAAATCACCGTCGATGCCCTTCCCCATCAAGTTTTCAGTGGCACCGTGATTGCCATCTCCAACGCCACGGGAGCACGCTATTCCATTGTGCCACAAGACAATTCAACGGGCAACTTCGTCAAGACCGAGCAGCGCGTCCCCGTCAAGATTGCCTTCGATGCTGACAACGATGCCGAGGCCATGAAGCAACTTCGCGCCGGACTCAATGTGGAGTGCGAAATCCGAAACTGAATGAACAAGATGGTTTTACCCAAAAGACGCGAGACTTCGGGACGCGAGACACGAGACTTTGGACTTGACCCGCGTCCCGCAGTCCCGTGTCCCGTGTCAACTCAACCTCAAGTGTAAACAATTATGGCTGAACAACAACAGGGCTTCTCCATGCCCATGTACAAGGACTTCGTCCCCGAAAAGCTCCGCTTCTGGATCACGCTGTTCTTTCCGCTCGTCTTCCAGATGTCGGACGCGCTCTTCATGGGCCTTTCGGGGCCCATTTCCGCCACCACTTCGCTCACGCCCAACGACGTGCTTTTCTGCGGCTTCTGCGGCATGATTGGCGTCACGGTGACCTTCCCCGTGCTGTTCCGATTCAAGTTCCGTTTCACCACAAAACAAATCCTGCTCATCGTTTCGTTGGGCATGGTGATTTGCAACCTTATCTGCCTGAGCACCACTTTCATGCCGATTTTGGCACTCACCAACTTCATCTTCGGCATACTGAAACTATGGGGCTCGTTCGAGTGCTTCTCTTCCATTATGATGAAGGTGTCGCCACGCTACAACTTCGCGCCCTTCCTCGCCATAGTCTTTACGGTGGTTTTCGGCGGCATCGAACTGTCAGGCATCGTGGCCAGCCACGTCGTTTACGGCTTGCCTTGGCAATACATGAACTACCTGATGATGGGTCTGCAACTGCTTGTCGCGCTGATGGTTGTCGTGCTGATGCGCGACATCCGGCTCATGCCCTTAAACCGACTCTACGGAATCAGTTGGATTGGCATGTTCCTTTGGGGTCTTGTCCTGATGGCGTTCACCTTCATCTTCGTTTACGGCGACCAAATCCAATGGTTCCGCTCGCCCTACACCCACATCGCCATAGGTGTGATATTCGCATCGCTTTCCGTGTTGGTTTACAGAATGTTCCATTATCGGCATCCTTATTTGGAATTTCCCGCTTTCCGCTACCACAACCTTTGGAATATTCTGCTTTTGTTCTTCATTGCAGCCCTACTAATGAGTACCGAGAGCGTGTTGCACCACATCTTCACAGAGGAAATCCTGCATTATGGCAGCCTCAGCATCGCCAACCTGAAATGGTGGGTCTTGGCCGGCATCCTTTTCGGAGGCTTCCTTTCCGTGCAAGCCATCGACCGTTGGCATTTTAGTTACAAACTATTGACTTTCATTAGCATAGGAAGCATCACCTTGTACGTCCTGCTGATGACATTTGCCATCACTTCGCAAACGCCAATTCAGAACTTCTACCTGCCTATGTTCCTCTACGGTGTCGGCCATGTGATGATTTTCATCGTCTTGACGACCTACGTCGAGGGCATCGTGCCGCTCCAACACCGTTTCCAAGTGCTGACCATCTTAGGCTTTGTGCGCATCGGTCCCGGTTCGGCGGTAGGAAGTGCCTTGTGCGGGCATCTGTTTAAAACCGAAATGGCGAAGAACCTCAGCAACTTAGGCTCGCAGGTGAACCCGGTCGCGTTCCGAAGCCACGACTACGGCACCATCGCCAACGAGGTGGTGGAGAACGCCATGATGCTCAGCCTGCGCAACCTCTACGGCCTCACTGCCCTCATCGGCATCATCACCCTATTGATTTTGCTCGGCAGCCGCTACCAGCCGCACATCAAGAACACGCTACCAACCTTGAGAAAGGCTTATAAGGTATTTTCGAGGAAATAGGGGTGTCAGGGGGCAAAATCGATGACGGCGAAGTTGTCCATAAAAAAGGGAACGATTGGGGTGAAATTGTGTTAAATAATTGATTATCAGAGGGCTATATTTTCCAAATTTCGCTTTTTACCCATTCGTAGCAGGTGGCTTTGCCTTTTCCTTTGCGTTCCACAAGATGGTTTTCGCAGAGTTTGTCGACCAAAGTCCGCGTTTGTTTTGGCGTGTATTTTTCGGAAAACTCTTGCTGAAAATCCGACATGCTGATTTTGCCCTCGTGTTGCAACAAAAAATAGGTTTTCCTGATGTCATCCGCTTTGAAATGGCCATTGGCAACCGGCGGATAATAAACAAAATAAGCATCCGACAAAACATATTGGAAATGGGTGTCGGCGACAACAAGCCGTTCATCCAATAATTTGTTCAAGCTGTTTTGGAAGAAATAGGTGTCGCTATGCTTGGCGATGGCATATAACGTGAGCATGTCGAACACGCTCAATTGCCGGTCGGCCTCGTGCGTTTGCTGGAAATCTCGTATGAGCAAAGCCAAATAGGGCATGATCACGGTGGCGCTTATCGAAAGCTGTACCTGATAATCGTCGGAGGACGAATAGTCGGGCAGGGCTTTGCCTTCCATCAGGCAGTTGCGGAACATAATGTCAACACCTTGCCCGGAACGTTCAATCAAGCCCGTTTTCTCCACGACCTCGGTCAGGAGTCTGCTTCGTGGCGAACTGTTGACGGTCAGGATGTTGTTGAGGCTGACTCCATACGGGAAACCGCCCGAGTTGGAAATGATGATTTCGTCGGGAAATTGGCGGATGAAAATGTCGCCTCCAATTTGGAAGCTGCGGTGCATCATGGCGTTTAGTACGGCTTCGCGGATGGTTTCGCTGTTGAACGAGGGGATGTCGAGAATCTGGGGCATCAGGTCGATGTGTTGCATCGGGTTGCTTGCGGGTTGGTTGAGGTAGTCCCAAACCTCATCGATGGCGATAATGAGTGGCGCACGGAATTCTTGTCGTGCCGTATGCCTGATTTGGGTGTGGTTGGCCCGGTATTCAATGACGATGTTGTTTTGTGGCAGGTATTTGCCGATGACTTCGCTCTTCCCCAACAGAATCAATGCCGCGTATGTGAGTTTTCCCTCGCCATTGCGCAAACGCAAGTCGGAAAGAAGTTGTTCCGCTGGCACGGTGAGGATGTCGGGATTGCTCCGTTTTTGGTGGATCAGATTCCGCAGGTGCGACACGGCTTCTTCCGACAAATCATCCATTGTCAAGCCGTCACAGATATTGGCGGAAAAGTCGGGCGACTGCTCTGAGATGATGGAGAAATATTCGGCATCGTCCATTTCCCGTAAACTGTCTCCAATTCGCATCAAGGGAACGCCTTCAAAACGCAGGGCTTTGCCGACAGGCCTCGATGGGATGTTGAATACCAACACGCGATTCTTCGCTTCGTCGAACAACTCCTCGATCCGCACCCTAATGTGCAGCCGCTCATAGATTTCGTCTTCCAACGCGCCCGTTTTGCCAATGGCGAAGTCGCTTCCCACCGCCTTGTGAGGATAATTGTCCGTCATTCCCAACACCAACCTTCCGCCGCGTTCATTCGCCAAGGCGACGACATAGCCCAAAACACAATGCCGTCTCTCTTTAGGCTCGCTGTGTTGCCCACCAGCGAAAGGATAGTTGTGTTTGGCCTCCTTGAACTCAACGTGGTCTTCCCGCTCACGCAAACCTTGCAATTCCTGAATGTTGCTCATCGTTGTGACAATTTTTTGCAAAAATAGCAAATAATCCATTCCAAGGGAACGATTCGACAAAAATTAAGTACGATTATTTGCGAAAAATAGTTTATCATATTGGTTATCAATGGGCTATATTTTCAATATCTTTGGGCTGAAAAAGGGAAAAAATCAAAAAACAGTATATGACTTGGCTATCCGCTTCACCATGCCTGCTATTTGCCAAGTAATTCCGTGTCGCGAGCTTTTGAAATAAATCTTCCAATTCACGGTGCATGATTGGAGGATTTGTATTATCTTTGCCGCGTTCTTTTGCCGAAGCCGCGCTTGGGCGAGGCCGAGGGGGAAGGACCTATGTATAGGAAAAGGCGTTACTTGACGCTTTGTCCGTGACCTATTGGAACCTGGCAGTTCCCAATCAAACGGTTGTCAAACGGCAAAGCAACAAAGAACGCCCCTTTGATGTGTATTGTCTTTTTGGCCTTGGCCAAACGTATATGCATATCAGCGTGGGCTTCGGCGTTGCTCGTTTCGACAACTAAGCAATGCCAGGGCTTCAATAGGTGGGACGAGCAACAAGGTTGTTTCCCACGCTTTCTTTTTATATGTAGCGGAATGAAATCATTGAAAACGTCAGGCTTGGGGAGACGGCTTGAGGAAAAAATTATTGAACTAAAATGGATTCTACTTATGTATTTGGCTATTTATTGGCATTAATAGTTTCAGGTATTATTGGTGCTTTAATTGGAAGAAACCACAAAATCGGTGCAGGATGGGCTTTTGCATTAAGCTTCTTTTTGTCGATTATCGGATGGATAATCGCAGGACGCAGCAGAGACAAAGATGCACCGCCTAAAGAGTTGCCAAAAGCGGGGAAAATCCTATTGCTGGTTTTCGGATGCTTATTTCTTGCATCTGGTCTTTTTGCAACAATCATGGCCTTAAGCTATAGCCAAGTTAACTTTATTCTGAGTGGTTTATCGCTAATAGTATTGGGAAGCTATTTGTTGCATTGCACAAGAAAAGAGCAGCCTAATGCCGTTGAATCAGGAGCGACTGATACTGCCCAGGAAGAAACAAAGGTTGACGAACAGATTCCAAAAGTAGAAGACAATACGAGGTTCATGCCACCCGCCATGCGAGAAAAAATCTTGACCGAACAAAACAAGGGAAATACTGGTTCTGAGGAGATTGGCAAGCCGCTTGAGAATTGTAGTGAGCCAAAAACACCTGTTGCAGTAAACGAAATAGAAGATGGCAAGGCTTCAGGTGAAATCAAGCAACAAAATGATTCTGCTCAAGACAACAAACGCGAATGCGATATTGAGTTGGCATATTGCAGGCATTGTGGGGAAAAAATAGAAGCAGATTCAACATTCTGCAAATATTGTGGGAAACAACTGCTTAACAAGAAATCATGAAAAAAAACAACGATTTGCTATTTGTATGTATTGGTGTCGTCATCGTAATTGTCGTTGGCCTAACAATAAGAAACAAAACAACAATTTCGCTTGAAATGATGATTGCAGCAATAAACAGGCAATTGCCATACAAGGGATTTGAAGGATATGACTATTTCACGTTGGAAAAGGTTAAAATGGAAGGGAATGCGGTGGTATGGGAAGCCTCTCTTGACCCATCTTTTTTCCATGCAAGTAGTGGAAACGCCTTGCCCGATGCAATCATAAATGGAGGTGTCCTTTCGCAAGGAAGCAGTATTGACGATTTGCTTGATATAGACGAGGATTTTACCAATGCTTTTCACAAAAAGTTCCAAAGATGTACATTGTTATACAACAATTTGATTGCCAATGATTTTAACCAAAGCGCTTTTTATGAAGAAATGAAAAAACGGAAATGCTCCCAAATCTATCGAACTCATTCTCCTTTCAGCAACAGAAAGATAGAAATAAAACTAACCTATGAAGAGCAAATAAGCATAGAATCTTATTGTCGGCAAAGGCCGAAAGAAGCACTTGCAGAGTTCGTGTCACTCTATATACAACGGCAAAATTACATGTTAAGTAATGCCAACGATGAAGATGGGATAACCATGAACATGATTGACGAAGGAACTGATTTGGTTTTTCGTTGTGTTTTACACTCGGAAGATGGGATTAATCCGATAGAATATCTTAGAGAAAATGAAGCGATTATAGAAAGGGATATAAGGCATGATATTGAAACCGAGGCCGCATTCTTCAATACTAAACGTATCTGTACTAAAACAAATAAAGGTTACATTGTCAGATATATCGACTGGTATAATACTGATTCTTTGGATATTAGGATATATCAAAAGTCCTTCCTACAATTCTAATCTTGAACAACGAAAAAATTTGGAAAGGAAACATACATGAAAAAGATTGAGAAAATGTATTGCGTAAAATGTGGAAAACAAATAGCCGCTGATTCGATATTCTGCCGACATTGTGGCCAGATGTTAAATGACAATTCTTCTAATCCTGAAGTAAAACAAGACGCGGAGGCAGAATCAATCAAAAAGGGAAAAAACAAAGCAAAAAACAAACACAAAAACAGGTTCGCCGAATCATGGAAAAAGAAGAGTAAGCTATTTAAGCTAAGTTTGATGTTCTCTGTTTTTTCAATAGCACAATTGGTTATTACTATTTTCTTGCTCGTTGAATTACATGGTATTCATGAGATAATGGATGACAATGAACAACAAATATCATGTATTAAATCCAATGTTATAAGAATGAATAATGATGTTATTAGAATGACAAATCATGTTTCAAGTATTGAATCAATAGTTAGAAGTATTGAATCTGATGTTTCCGACATTAATTCGAGACAGCAATACGGATATAGCAGTTATTGGTAGCCTATATACAGCTTGCATTAAAAAAGATGGTCTGGGTTTTGATGGCTATAAATGCCTCAATTCTTCTAGTTAATCAAGTTCACCACCACCTTCACCATTACATCCTTCTCTTCGGGCTTGCTCTCGGCAATCATCAAGGTCAGCGCGACCAAGGTGTTGTCTGCAATTCGTTTGCTGCCGTCCTCGCGATAGAGGATGCCGTTGTTGTTGAGGAACCATAGGATGGCGGAACTGAACACCGCGCTGGCTTTTGACGCGGTAGCCTACGGAGATGATGACATCGAGACTATAAATCGTCGTTGGTCTGTACTTGGGAAAAGTATTATGCAAAATTTGCATATTACTATTTTTATCCAATTCACCTTCTTTGAAAACATTGGCAATATGACGTGCGATTACGGATTGGTCTTTCTGAAAGAGCACTGTCATCTGCGCTTGCGTAAGCCAAACCGTTTCGTCCTCCATCCTGACATCAATAACCGCCTGTCCGTCATCGGTTTGGTAGATTACAATCTGATTCGTGTCCATGATTCCAGTAGAAAAATTTCGACCGCAAAGGTAGTGATTTATTTCCTTTTTCCGTACTTTTGCACCCGATTTCGGCGAGCGTGTCGGTAGCCGGACATAGGGTGAATCTGTAAGAACTATGCCAATTGGACACTTGTTTAATTGTATGGTTTTCAATCATGAAGAAAGATTCATCAAACACCAAGACCCTTGTCGCGACCATCCTTTCGATGTCGCTGTTGACCGTGATGGCGGGCGCCGCCGTCGCACCTGCCCTGAACGCCGTCAGTGCCCATTTCGCTGACGCCAACCCGCTGCTCATCCAGTTTGTGGTGAGCATGCCCGCGCTGTTCATCATCCTCACCAACCTCTGTTTCCCGATGCTGTGCCGGGTGATGCGCACCCGCACCCTTGCCCTTTGCGGCCTGCTGCTTTATGTGGTGGCGGGAAGCGGGGCCTTCTTCGCCGACAACATCGTCGTGCTGTTGGTGCTTCGCGCCTTGTTAGGCGTGAGTGTGGGCATGATCATGCCGCTTTCCACCGGCCTTTTGGCCTACTATTTCCCGCCCGAGGAGCAAGCCCGCCTGATGGGACTTGCCGCCGCCATGAACCAATTGGGCGGCGTGGTGGCCACTTTCCTCGCAGGCATGTTGGCGGCAGTCAGCTGGAACTATGCCTTCTTGGTGTATCTGCTCGGCCTCATCGCCGTGGTGCTTGTGGCGCTTTTCCTGCCCAACGAAAGCCTGTCAAGAAACGACCCACAAACTCTAAACTCTAAACCCTCAACTCTAAACTTACTAAGGAAATTCCATCCCTCCGTCGTCGGCATGTTCCTCGTGATGATCCTCTTTTTCATCTATCCCACCAACTTCGCGTTGACGGCATCGGGAAGGCTCTCGGTGACGGGAATCACCTTGGTGATGATGGGCTTGGACGTGGTGGCTTTTCTGGTAGGCTTGGTGTTTGGCGCGATGATGAAACGCTTTGCCGCTCAGATGAAATACGCCGCCCCCATCGGCTTCATGGCGGGTTACCTATGCCTTGCCGGAGGCTCGTCGTTGACGCTCATGCTAATCGGCTCGGCACTCGTCGGCGTGGCCAACGGCATCGGCGTGCCTTACCTGAACACCATCGGCAGCGTGAAAGCGGGCAAGGAAGCCGCCACCACGGTGATGCCGCTGCTCTCCACCGCGCTTTATTTGGGACAGTTCCTCTCGCCGCTGATCGTGTCGCCCATTGCCTCGGCAGCCAATTTGTCACCTTATATGGTGGGCGCATTTATCGCAGTCGTTTATCTGCTTCAGGCCATTCTCACGAGGAAGGGGCAGATGCTGCCGGAAGGGCGTTAAGAAACGCCATACAGGAAAAAAACTTTTTTGTATTTTTGCGCCATAAATACAAAAAACATCAGCATTATGGCACTAAACTGCGGAATCATCGGTCTTTCGAGCGTTGGAAAGACCACCATATTCAACTGTATATCAAACACTAAGGCGGAAATCGGTTTTGCCTCAAAGTCGAACATCGGAATGTGCGAAGTGGTTGACGATAGGCTCAAGCTCATCGACAACATCTCCCATTCGAAGCGCATCGTGCCCGCCACGGTCGAAATCGTCGACCTGCCCGGACTGAGCAAAGGCGGTCAGGGCGTGGGCAACAAACTCTTAGCCGAGGTGCAGACGATGGATGCCCTCATCCATGTGTTGCGCTGCTTCGACGACCCTAACATCCCGCATAGCGAAGGCAGCATCGACCCCGTGCGCGACATGGAACTCGTTGACCTGGAATTGCAGGTGCGCGACTTGGACTTGGTCACGCGCAAGTTGGAGCGCGTCCAGAAGCTGCTGAAAAACGGCGAGAAGGACAACAAGAAAGCCTTCGACGTGCTGAGTGTTTACAAAGAAACCCTCGAAAACTTCGGCAACGCCCGCGACGCGAAAGTGGCCGACGAGGACAAACGCTTCGTGCAAGACATCCAGCTGCTCACCGCCAAGCCCATCCTCTACGTCTGCAACGTCGATGACGCCTCGGCCACGACAGGGAACAAGTATTCCGAGGCCGTGAAAGCCGCCTTGAAGGACGGTCAGGACATGCTCATCATCGCCGGAAAGTTGGAGGCCGAAATCGCCGAACTCGACGCCGAAGACCGCCAGCTCTTCATGGAAGACGCCGGCCTGACCGAACCCGGCGTGAACAAGCTCGTCCGCACGGCCTATCACACCCTCAACCTACATTCGTTCTTCACTACCGGTCCCGACGAAACGAGAGCCTGGACCATCCATGTTGGCGACACCGCCCCCATCGCCGCCGGGGCCATCCACAGCGACCTGCAACGCGGCTTCATCCGCGCCGAGGTGATGAGTACCGACGACTTCCTGAAGTATGGCTCGGAGGCCGCCGTGAAGGAAGCCGGCAAGTTCCGCGTCGAGGGCAAGACCTACGTCGTGCAGGACGGTGATATCCTGAACATTAGATTCAATGTTTAAAAAACTACGAATTACACGAATGAAACGAATTTTTTAGAATTTTGGGACGCAAGCGTCCTGAATTTTTACGAATAGACTACTAAGACTTGCTGGTTAATGGCGAAAGAAACAGACAAGATGATTTATCCTCATGAGGCATACGAGATTATCGGTGCCGCAATGGAGGTCCATAAAACGCTGGGGCAAGGCTTTTTGGAGTCAGTGTATCAAGAGGCAATGGAAATCGAAATGAGCAAACGAAACATTCCTTTTGTTTCACAAAGCAAAATCCAGATTCATTACAAAGATGTTCCCATGGAGCATTATTTTGTGGCAGATTTTGTGTGTTATGACAAAATTATAGTTGAACTGAAATCGGTTTCCGCAATCTTACCTGAACACGAGGCCCAAATTATCAACTACCTTCGAGCAACAGGTTTCAAATTAGGAATCTTGTTGAATTTCAACGAAGAGAGCCTTTTCTTCAAACGCTATCCAAATATTATGGCGAAAGCCAAAATTCGTACCAATTTGCAGCTTTAGCTGCTAAATTCATTTGTAAAATTCGTTCAATTCGTAGTTATATAAAACAAAAAATGGAATACGTAGTTTTAGTTGACGAGAATGACCATGAAATCGGAACCATGGAGAAGCAAGCGGCCCACATCGAGCCGCACCTGCACCGCGCCTTTTCCATCTTCATCTTCAACACGAAAGGCGAACTGCTGTTGCAGCAACGCGCCCTCTCGAAATACCACTCCCCCGGCCTGTGGACCAACACCTGCTGCAGCCATCCCCGCGACGGCGAGACCTTGGCCGAGGCCACCTCGCGCCGCCTTTGGGAAGAAATGGGCATGACCTGCGAGATGCACGAAGTCTATACCTTTATATATAAGGCACCCGTCGGACAAGGGCTGACCGAGCATGAGTTCGACCACGTTTGGATTGGACAAAGCGACGAGGAGCCGAATGTCAACCGCGACGAAGTGGAATCATGGAAATACATGAGCCTCAAAGACTTATACAACGACATCCATAGCCATCCCGAAGACTACACCGAGTGGTTCAAGATCACTTTCGAGGAGATGAGCCGACACGCCGAGCTTTTGGGGATTTGACCTATAGGCCCAAATCCCTGTTTTTTTTCCGAAAAATATTAGTAAGTATATTTACTATAAGTATTTTTACTATTTTTGCAGCCGAATTTGAATTGAAAACGTTTTAAACCCTACAAAAATGAAACACAACTTTCGCTTATTGATCGGTGCATTAGCCATTGCTATACCGATGAGTATCAACGCTCAAGTAAAACCTGAAAGGCCTGATGGCCCCAGAAAAGACGAAGGCAAACCTAAAATGGAGAGGCCCGACGGTCCAAGAAAAGACGAAGGCAAACCTAAAATGGAGAAGCCCGAAAAGAACGAGCCAAAGGGCGGCTTGGAGATGCCTAAAATCTCCGGCTTCGTCCAAGGCATGTACCAAGCCAACATCAACGATGAAGGCGAACTGGCCAGCAACACCTTCCGTATGCGCCGCGTACGTCTGTCGGTGGACGGCAACTTGTTTAAGGGCCTGAGCTACAAGCTGCAAGGCGACTTCAGCCGCAGCCCCATGCTCGTTGACGCTTTCTTGAAGTACAAAGTCTGCGACGCTTTTGCCATCCAGTTCGGTCAGTTCAAGACCCCGTTCACGCTCGAAAGCCCCATCAACCCCGTCAACCTCGAAATCTTCGACTACGGCGAGGTCGTCCAAAAACTCGGAGGCTATAGTGATGTTTGCGGTGTCGGTGGTCTGGGCCGCGACATCGGTCTGATGGCCACCGGCAAGCTCTTCCCCATCAAGGGCGAGGAAGGAAACGTCAAATACCACGTTGTGGACTATGCCGTCGGCGTGTTCAACGGCAACGGCCCGACCACTACCGACAACAACAACCGCAAGGACCTCGTCGGTCGCCTCGAAGTGCATCCCGGCCTGAAGGCTTTGACGCTGAGCGGTTCGTACTATTATGGAATGTACAAGAGCAGCAGCGACGCGGCCAACATCGCCACTGGCGAGGCCAACCTCGGCCACGGCGCCCGCAACCGTTGGGCTGCCGGTGCACAATACAATGACGGCAAATTCCTTGTCCGTGGCGAATACGTCAGCGGCGAAACGGGTATGCAAGCCGGCACCATCGACGAATTCGGCACCACCATCACCGAAGACCGCTTCCTCTACAGCAACGGCTACTATGGCGTGATTGGCTACAACTTCGGCCTTGGCAAAGACAAAAAGCAAACCCTCATGCCTGTCTTCCGCTACGAACACTTCGCCAAGGATGTTGACATCACCAATGGCGGCACCAACTGGTACACCGTCGGCATCAACTACTGGCCGCTGAAGTCGGTCAACTTCAAGCTCGACTACTCGCTGATTCAGGCCGAGAGTGGCAACAACTCTCACCGCATCGTCGGCATTTTGAGCTATAAGTTCTAAACAATACTACGCTCACGCTTTACACCGTCATGGCGGAGAAACATCCGCCATCTCCTGCGATAGAAGGTGTTGCCTTACACCCAGGAGATTGCGGGTCAAGCCCGCAATGACGGTCAAAAGCAGAGTAAAACACATAATTTTCAAAACTATGGCAAACAACAACATCTCCAATCTTTGGAAAAAGGAGGACTGGTTAGCCGTTTGGATCGGCTTCATCGTCATCGCCATCGGCTGCATCGCCGTCCTCACCGGTTCGTTCGACTTCTCCGCAGCCAAGTTCAGCACCTGGCACTGGTGGGAGAACGTGGAAGAAAAGAAATCATTGGCCGCGCAATTCAACGGCGCGTTCTGGGTCAAGTTGCTGCGCACTTTCTTGGTGCTCGGCATCCTGTTCGGCATCGGCATCAAACTGCAAGGCGAGAAGATCGGCAAGTTCATCCCGGCCTTCGTCGTGCTGTTCGTCATCTGCATCATCGTGCGCTTGGTGAGTGCCGAGTTCACCCTCAACCGTTACTTGGAATGGGCCTTTTGGGCCTTGCTCATCGGCCTGCTGATCTCCAACACCGTGGGCACTCCCGACTGGCTGAAGCCCGCCATCCGCACTGAGTTCTACATCAAGACGGGCTTGGTCATCATGGGCTTCTCGGTGCTGTTCTCCAACATCGCCAAGTTCGGCCTCTACGGTCTCGGCATCGCGTGGATCGTGACGCCCATCGTCATCATCTTCATGTGGTGGTTCGGCACCAAAGTGCTGAAAATGGACAACAAACCCTTGGTCATCACCTTGGCCTCCGCCACTTCGGTGTGCGGCACGAGTGCGGCCATCGCCACCGGCGCCGCCGCCAAAGCCAAGAAGGAAGACCTCTCGTTGGCCATCTCCATCTCCATCATCTTCACCATCCTGATGATGGTGTTCGAGCCGATGATCATCCGTGCCTGCGGCATGAACCAGCTCATGGGCGGTGCCCTCATCGGCGGCACCGTCGATTCGACGGGAGCCGTGGTCTTGGCCGGCAACGCCCTCGGCGAAGAGGCTGAGCAGGCCGCCGTGCTCGTGAAGAGCATCCAGAACATCCTCATCGGCTTCATCGCCTTCTTCGTGGCCATCTTCTTCGCCACCAAGGTCGATAAGACCGGCGACAGCAAAGTGGGCGCAGGCGAGATCTGGACCCGCTTCCCGAAGTTCATCATCGGTTTCTTCGTGGCCTCGTTGGTCGCCTCCTTCATCGTCATGCCGCTCACCAGCGGTGCCGAGGTGAAAGCCATCAACGGTGTGCTCGACCAATACAAGAACTGGGCCTTCGTGCTGGCCTTCACCAGCATCGGACTCGACACCAACTTCAAGAGCCTCATCAAGCAGATGCAAGGCGGCAAGGTGCTTTGGCTCTACATCGTGGGACAGTTGTTCAACATCCTGCTTACGCTGTTTGCCGTGTGGTTCCTGCTTTCGGGCGTGGTGTTCAAAGTCCCCGTACTCGACATGTTCAAATAAAATGGGACGCGAGACTGCGAGACACGAGACTGTGGGACGCAAGACGCGCAACCACTTCGTTTTCAAAGTGATTACCATCGTCGTGGTGGTAATCACTTTGTTTTTGGCCGGTTGGATCATGGCCAACAAGCTCGGCCTCGTCGAAGGCTACGACTTCGGCGCGGGTGCCTATTATTATGCCGACATCCCCACCGAGCAATACAGCGAGATCGACAAGGAAGGCGCCTACCAGACCTCGGTGCCGAAATGGATTTTCTATGTCCTCTTCTTCGCCTGGGGCTGGCTGATGTGGCGGCTGTGGGTTTGGGTGGAAAATCGAGGGAAATGACAGGCGCAAGACAATATTACAACGGCTGCCATGGTATGACAGCCCTACAACTCTTACTTCATACCTCATACCTCACAAACTCCGGATGCAACTCCGCGAACTTGCGCTCATACTGCCTGATGCGGTTCAGCGTGCGGCGTGTCCACTCAAGGCGCAACTCGTCCTTTTCCTCCTCTGAAAGATGCCAGTCGATGCCTTCCGAGGCGTGGAGCCGGTTGGTCAGCGTGTAGAGCAGCAAGGCCGCCGAGACGCTGATGTTGTAGCTCTCCGTAAACCCGAACATGGGAATCCTGATGTGCATGTCGGCGTGCTCGATGGCATAGTCAGAAAGCCCTAACTTTTCCGTGCCAAACGCCAAGGCCACCGGCTTGTCGAGCGGCAAGGTCTCGGGCGTGAAGTCGTCGCGGTGCGGACAGGTGGCCACGATGCGATAGCCCTTCTCGTGCAGCAGGTCGAAAGCCTCGGGCGTATTGAACTCCTCCTTATTATAATGGCGCAGGTTGAGCCATTTTGTGCTGCCCATCACCACGTCGGGGTTCACGTCGTAGGGATAGTTGTTCTCCACGATGTGAACGTCTTGGATGCCGCGCAAGTCGCAGCTGCGCAAGACCGCGCTGGCGTTGTGCGGCTGGAAGATGTCCTCCAAGACCACCGTCACATGGCGTGTGCGGAACGAAAGCACCTCCTCGAAACGTTGCTTGCGCTCGTCGGTGATGAACTGCGTCAGGAAGGAAAGCAAGGCATGGTCGCGTGTTGTCATAGGTCAGCCGTTCTCTTGGAGCCGCAAAGATACGGAATTATCGCCTAACGCGCCGAAACCTTCGTGACAAACCTTCGCAAGCCCAAGCTTGGAACAAAGTTAATGCTTTGTAAACCAGATAGTTGAAAATTAAAGCCAAAAATAAAAACCAAAAAAGTCATTTTTTGGTGAATCGTATGCCGAAAAAGCGTAATTTTGCAACTCAAAATTTTGAATTGATATGGCAAAAAAAGACGTAGCAAAACAAGGAGACGAGAGGCTTGAAAACGTAGAAGAAGCCTTGAGCAAAACCGAACTTTGGATTGAAAACAACCAGAAAACGCTGTGGATCATCCTGATAGCGCTGTTGGTCGTGGCCTTTGGCATCTTCGGCGTGACCAAGTACAAGCAAAAGCGCAACGAAACCGCCAGCAAGTTGATTTACAAGGCCCAGGATTACTTCAACAAGGAGCAATACGACAACGCCCTGAACGGCGACGGCTACAATGTCGGTTTCCTTGACATCGTGAGCAGCTACGGCAACACCAAGACGGGCAAGTTGGCCGCCTACTATGCCGGCATCGCATACATGAAGCAAGGCGACTACCAAGACGCCATCGAATACTTGAAGAAATACACCAACAACGACCAAGTGCTGGCTCCGTTGGCGTTGGGCACCATCGGCGACTGCTACATGGAGCTTGACGACTTGCAGGCCGCCGCTTCCTACTATGGCAAGGCTGCCGCCAAGAACGCCAACGACTTCACCTCGCCGATGTTCCTTGCCAAGCAAGGCAACACCTACGAAATCATCGGCGACTACGCCAAGGCCCTGCAAGCCTACAAAACCCTGAAAAAGGACTTCCCATCGAGCAACGAAGCCTTCGAGATCAGCAAGAGCATCTCCTTGATGGAAGAGAAACTGAAATGATTTTAGTTTGACATATTAGTAGTGGTCCTGGCCTGAAAAGGCCAGGATTTTTTCATACCCGAGACAATGGAAAAGCTGAGGATCATCTATTTCGGCACGCCCGAGTTTGCCGCATCGCAGCTGGAGGCCATCCTTGCCGCAGGCTACGACGTGGCCGCCGTCGTCACCATGCCCGACAAGCCCGCCGGTCGGGGCAAGAAAATCCAGCATTCCGAAGTGAAGAAATGCGCCTTGGCGCACCAGCTCCCGCTGCTCCAACCCGAACGCCTGAAAGACCCCGACTTCCTCCAGCAAATAGATTCGTTTGAGGCCAACCTCTTTGTCGTAGTGGCTTTCCGCATGTTGCCCGCAGTGGTTTGGCAAAGGCCCAAGTTCGGCACCTTCAACCTGCACGCCTCCTTGCTGCCCCAATACCGAGGCGCCGCCCCCATCAACTTCGCGATCATCAACGGGGAGACCGAGACGGGGCTGACCAGCTTTTTCCTCAATGAGGAAATCGACAAGGGTGCCGTCATCATGCGCAAGAGCGTCGCCATCCGCCCCGACGAAAGCGCCGGCGAGCTTCACGACGAGCTGATGGCCTTGGGCAACGGCGTGATGGTCGAGACCCTGCGGAGAATCGAAAGCGGCCATGCGGAAGCCCTCCCGCAAGAAACGCTTGCCGACACGTCGGAGCTGAAAACCGCGCCCAAGATCACCAAGGCCTTCTGCGACATCGACTGGAGCCAAGACTGCCAAACCGTCTTCAACCACATCCGCGGACTGTCGCCCTACCCTGCCGCCCACACTCGACTTTGCTCAGCGACCGGCGAGCTGCTCGAAATGAAGGTGTTCGCCTCCCTTGCCGAGCCTTGCGCGACCGGTTTGCCCTGCGGAACCTTGGTCACCGACCACAAAAGCTACATGAAAATCGCGGTGAAAGACGGCTTCGTCAGCCTCACCACCGTGCAACAAGCGGGCAAGAAAAGCCTATCCGTCTCCGAATTTCTGCGCGGCACCCCCTTGATGGGCGACTGGAAAACCGCTTGATTTGGAGCAAAGAAGGCTCTTTTTCGGAAAAATCGGCGTTTTTTTCAGAAAAAACATCAATTTTTGAAAAAAAACGCTTGCATATTTGAAAAATGCATTACTTTTGTGGCTGAAACCGTTTAACCCTAATATTACTAAAATGAACAAAGTTGAATTAATTAGCGCTGTTGCCGAAAAAGCCGGCATGACAAAAGTTGACGCAAGAAAAGCCATCGACGCCATGATGGACGTCGCCAAGGGCGAACTGAAGAATGATGGCAAAATCGCTCTCGTGGGCTTTGGCACCATCTCTGTTGCCACTCGTCCCGAAAGACAAGGCCGTAACCCCAGAACGGGCAAGAAGATCAAAATCGCCGCTAAGAAGGTCGTGAAATTCAAACCCGCATCCAACCTCTTGAAATAAGAAGTTTTCAACCACTTGAAAGCCGCCGGTCACCGACGGCTTTTTTTGTTTTCCTTGGCATCCAACCTGCCATCCTTGCCTAACCGCAGCACCCCGTTGTCGATCAGGAAACGTATGGAATCCAGCACCTTGCCCTCATCGACGCCTTGGCAATTCGACATGACTTCCTGCATGGGCAAAGGCGATTCGTTCACCATGCTCACCAACTTGTCCTCCAATGTCGAATAGTCCTTGGCGGAAAACGCGCCACGATGCGCCAAGCACACGTCGCAGCGACCGCAAGCGGCCTTGGCCTTTTCGTTGAAATAGCGCAGCAACTGCACGCTGCGGCATTCCTCGTCGTTTTCCACGAAGCCGACCACCGCCTTGACGCGCGCCTCGGCCTCTCGTTTGCGGTCGTGATAGTTCTCTTTTGATAGGTTAAAATGCTTTGTGTCAACAAATTCCGAAAGAAACAGCACCTGCGGCTTGTCGTTGCGCTGCGCGTATGACAGGAAATGATAGGCTTCTAACTTCTTCAGTTGCTCCACGACCTTTTCCGTCGTCAGGCCGGCTTTCCTTGCCAGCACCTCCTCGTTGACTTTCACGAAATCGCTCATCACGCCAGGCAAGCTGCGCAACATGCACTTGATCAGCTCACTGAATTGCGGGTTGTTGACTTGGAAACCGTAAATCTCGTCACGCGAGGCCTTTACCATCACCTTGGACGGCTCGTCGAAACTGTCGGAAAGGATGAGGAAGCCCTCCTTTTCGAGGATTTTCAGGGTGTGGAACACCTCCACGACCGAAAACCCATACCTTTTGGCGAAGTCGCTGACAACCAAAGGATAAGAGACGTTCTCCCCTGCCCCGACGGGAATGTTGAAATAGTTTCCCAAGGCGTTATAAATCAGTTTGATGCGCTCCAACTCAGGGAAGGACTGCACCAAGTCGTCATGCAACTTCTTGATGTCGGCGGGCGAAACGAGCAGGAAGGCCTCGGACGGCTTCAGGTCGCGACCGGCGCGACCCGCCTCCTGGAAATACGCCTCCAAGCTGTCGGGCAAATCCATGTGGATGACAAGACGCACGTCGGGCTTGTCGATGCCCATGCCGAAGGCGTTGGTGGCCACGATGACCTTCACTTGGCCCTTCATCCAAAGGTCTTGTCGCTCGTCGCGGGTCTTGACGTCCAAGCCGGCATGGTAAAACGTGGCCGAGAGGCCCACCGAATTGAGCCAGTCGGCGATGACCTGCGTGCGTTTGCGGTTGCGCACATAGACGATGGCACTACCCTCGGTCATGGCTTCAATCTTGCGCCGAAGCACGCCGTATTTGTCGGCTTCGTGGAACACGTTGTAAGTCACGTTCTTGCGCTCGAAGCTGCTTTGGAAGACGTTCTTCTGCTTGAAGCCGAGGCGCAATTGTATGTCGTCCACCACTTTCGCCGTGGCCGTGGCGGTCAGGGCGAGGACGGGTGTCTTGGGCATATAAGGCCGGATTTCCGCGATTTTCAGGTAGGGCGGCCTGAAATCGTAGCCCCACTGCGAGATGCAATGCGACTCATCGACGGCTATGAGGCAGACCTTCATCCGCTTCACCGCCTCGACGAAAGTGTCGGTCTGCAAACGCTCGGGCGAGACATAAAGGAACTTCAGCCTTCCGAAAACCGCTTGATTGTAAGCCAAATCCACTTCGTCGGGGTGCATCCCCGAATAGATGGCGGCAGCGGGAATGCCTTTCCCGACAAGGTGCGCCACTTGGTCTTTCATCAGTGCGATGAGCGGTGTGACGACGATGCACAAGCCTTCCATCGCCAGGGCCGGCACTTGGAAGCAGATGCTCTTGCCGCCGCCCGTGGGCAACAAGGCAAGGGTGTCCTTCCCCGCCATCACGGAATCGATGATGTCTTCCTGAAGTGGGCGGAAATTGGGATAGCCCCAATACTGGGTCAAGATGGAACGGGTTTGTGCGCTCATTTGGCTTGCAAAGTTAAGCAACATTCCGAGACTGACAAAAAAATGGCAAAAAAAGGCCGTGAGTTCGTCACGGCCCTAATGGACAAAACGATTTGTAGTAGAGACGTAGCGCGCTACGTCCCTGCACATCAGGATTCTTACCTGACGACCAGCTTGCGGTGGCAGGCGCCCTTGCCCTCGACGGCGATGCGCAGCGTATAGACGCCGGCCTCGCCCGGGGCGGCGATTTCGGTTTGCGCAGTCGTGGCGCGCCGCGTCTCAACCACGACGCCCAAGGCGTTTATTATTTCCACCTGCACCTTGCCCGTGGTCCCGGCGTCGAGGCCGAGGCTGACCTTCTGACCGCGCCCGACGGGGTTGGGATAGACATTCAGGCTGCTTTCCCACTCTTCCACGCCCGCGCTGCGGAAGCGCACGACGTAGGGCGCGTCGATGTCGCCGACGACGGCGTCCGTCTCGTAGTTCAAGGATTGCGTGGCGTCGTGCCATTCCTCGCCGGTCGCGGCGTCGTAGAGGGCGAAGCGCAGTCCGGCGGCCTCGTCGCCGGCGACGGTCAGGATGGCCATGCAGCGGCCTTCGACGGGCATCAGCCTGAAGCTGCCTCGGCATTCGCCGTCGGCGAAGGCGGCAAGCTCGTAGCCTTCGGCTCCTTCGACAGGCTCAGGAGCCAATTCGGCGCCGTCAAGCTCGACCACGGCGATCACGGTCATGTTGCCCGGGTAGGCCGAGGCGTTGGGCGTCCAGTGGAGATTGTCGGCTTCTTCCACCGCCGCTTCGCCCTTGGCGTCACTGCTCGGATAGACCAAGGTGAGGTTTGTAGTGGCACTCGACTTGTACATCAGGCCGGTGCCCGGGGTGATGGTGAAGCTGCTCATCCATGCCCCGTTGCGATAGACCGCCGTCTTGTTTTTCGACTTGATGACGTCGCCTTGGGTCGGGGTCAGGTTGGCCAGGGCCTCGGTGACGGTCATCGTCGCGGTGCTGGGGTAGCCTATCCACGTCCAGCCCGGGGTGAGCGTGATGGGGTGCGCCGACGGGGTGACGGCAGTGCCCGTGATGTCCACCGTGCAGGCCGCCGAGGTCTGCACGCGGTAGGAGCCTTCGGCTTCGATGGCGTCCAGGCCGCCCATCCAGCTGCCGTTGCGATAGATCCTGCTCTTGCTCTTCGACTTGATGGTCTGCCCGTTGGGGACAAGGCCGCTCTCCAATTGCGTTAGCACGTCGCCTGCGTCGATGTAGGTGCTCCACCAGTTCCAGCCCGAGGCGAAGTTGGTGGTCTGGGTGACGGCGGTCTGCTCGAAGTTCGCGACGAAAGCCGAGGCTTCGGTCACTTCGAAGGAGTATGTCGACTCGGTGGAAACTTCCTCGCCGTCCTTCGTCCAATTAATAAAGGTGTAGCCGTCGTTGGCCGTGGCTGTCAGGGTCGCCGTCGCGCCGTGGTCGTAGGTGCCTGCGCCGCTCACCGTGCCGCCCGCCTCGGGGTTGGCCGTGGCGGTGATTTGGGCATAGATTCCCATATCATAGTAGTTGGTGAACTCGTTCCAGCCAAATGCCGATTGGTAGGCGGGCACTGTGCCCACAGGCACAAAAACCGGTATGCTTGTATCGACCTGATAGAAAACACCATCACCCAACCCAGGTGGGGTTTCGGCCAACACAGTCATGATGGCAAGGCCGGTGCAACCACGGAACGCATCGATCCCGATGGATGTCACGGAGTTGGGGATGGTTATCGAAGTCAGGCTGCTGCAACCATAAAACGCACATATTCCGATGGAAGTCACGGAGTTGCCGATGGTCACCGACGTAAGGCCAGTGCAATAATAGAACGCCCCGTTCGCGATGGATGTCACGGAATTGGGAATCTCCACCGACGTAAGGCTGGTGCATTCACGGAACGCCTCGATCTCGATGGATGTCACGGAGTTGCCGATGGTCACCGACGTAAGGCCAGTGCAATAATAGAACGCACTTCCTCCGATGGAAGTCACGGAGTTGCCGATGGTCACCGACGTAAGGCCGGTGCAACCATGGAACGCTCTCTCCCCGATGGATGTCACGGAGTTGCCGATGGTCAGGCTGCCGTTGAAGCCGGTGCACCATTCGAACGCATGGCCACCGATGGAAGTCACGGAGTTGCCGATGGTCAGGCTGCCCGTGAAGCCACTGCAACCATAGAAAGCAGCACTCTCAATCGTGGTCACGGAATTGGGAATAGTCAAATCGCCCGTGAAGCCGCTGCAATTGAGGAAAGCATAATTGCCTATCTCGGTCACGGAATAGGAGACACTTCCGTAAGTTACGTTCTCAGGAATCAACAATCCTCCTGTCGCGGAAGTGCCATCCACATGGCCCAGAACAGTGGCCATGTGTGTGGATGTGTACAAATCGTAACGCAACACGCCAATGGTAACATTATAATAATTCGCATAGCCTTTCGTCAGCCCCGCCGCACTCAGCAGCAGGATGAGCAGGGCGGCACGCATCGCCCTTTTCCAATGTAATTGTCTTACATTCATGATTTTAAAGATTTAAGTTAGTAATAATGTGAATTGTGTTTTCCATTTTTATCCTTTTCCCGAGCGGGCAATAAAAAAACGAAGGCTTTACTGTTATTCTTCAAGTTGGTAATGGAGGCCTTGGACTGCCTTACACGACAACTTTACGAGTAAAGCCCACGTGAAAACACATGGGCATTGGCTTACTCGCTTGTCGTGTACAGAAAGTGTCCAAGTTTCCATTACACAAGCTTCTAAGCTAACGCTTTTTCAATAATTATGTCGGATTCGGGAGGGTTATTTGTTCATGGGCAGATAGGGTTGGTTTATTATTTCGTTTATTAGTTATTCTTGGTCCATTATGGCAAGATAATTCAATACATTTGCTTTCAAAAGCGGTAAATCGTCATTGATGGTCAGCCAAAGCACTTCGGGCAGAATCTGATAATAGCCATGCACTAACACATGACGCATTTTTTCAATTTGGTCCCAAGGGGTGTCAGGATGTTCCGCCTTAAAGTCCAAACTCAACATATAGGCAGCCTCGCCCACTATCTCAACATTTTTCACAACAGCATAATACAAAACCTTGTCGTTCAACAAGCGGTCATAATCTTTATCTTGAAGAAACTCTTCAACATTGGCAATAGCATCCAAAATATGCTCCAGTCGCCCCCTATCGTTAACTCGCTCTCTCATAGATCAGGATTTTGTCTTCGTCAGCGGTTTTGGCCGCAAAAGGAAGCAAGCTCCCTTCTTGCACAAGGTCAACTTCCTTGCCAAGGGCGGCTTCCAATGTCAAAATGATGCCGGCATACTTGAAAAGCGAAATGCGGGCCTCCTCGTCAAAACGCACGAGCAAGTCAATGTCGCTATCGGGTCTTTCTTCTCCACGAGAATACGATCCGAACAGCCAAGCCTTCTCCACAGGCAAGGTGGAAAGGCAATCCTGTAATTGATGTATCATTTCGCTATTCATAACCTGATACGGTTTAATCGGGGGCAAAAATACAAAAAAAACTGAAACCATAGCCATTAATCTCATGCTATTTCTTCAAAAATGTCAGCTTCGCGAGGGTTATGCCATTTTGCTGTTTGTTTGGTTAGACTTCGGTGATTATTTCGGGGGCAAAGATAAGGGATTTTTCTTTTCCTCTACAATGTTTCCATAAATTCGTCAAGGTCCTGTACTCTAAAAGTCAGGAATGATAGTTTCTTAAGATGGGCAAAATGGTTGTCTTCGGTAATGTGTGCGCAGATGCCGGCCTCGAAGCTCGTCCAACTTGGCCTGGTCGAAGCTGCCTTCATCCCACATCTTGTCAATAGCTTGTTGCGCCCTTTCCGCGAAAAAGAGAGAGATAGCCAGCTTGAGTGCCGCCAAATCCTCTTGGGTATATACATTGGCGGCAGCGTCCAAAAGCTCTAATTGTGCCATTTCCGAATAACTCATAATTAAAAGTTTTAAGCCCTGCAAAAATACGAAAAATAATCTGAAATCACGCTATTTGCAAACACTATTTCAAAACCCCATCGGGTTCGCGAGGGTTAGTCATTGGGTGTTTGTTTGGTTAGACTTTGGTGATTATTTCGGGGGCAAAGATAAGGGAATTACCCATTTGAACAAGGGAAAAAGGGGAATTTTCGTGCGGCTGCCACGGTGTGACTGCCGATTTTTCAGGATTTGGCTACGCCGAATGCAGAGCAGACGACACGCCGGAACAAACGCGGGGGCTGTCTTGGCCTTAAAAACGCATCAGCGCAGCTTCGTCTTGCTGTAGTTCAGCTTCAAGTCGAAGGTTTGCGTCGGAACGCCGTCACCGAAAAGCGCCATCTCCAACACGGCGTTCTCCCTGATCAGGCTTCGAAGCTCCAAGGTTTCCGTCCGTCGCTCGCCTTCGCTCAGGTCGTCGAGGACGAACAGCTCTTCCGCCAGCACCCTGACCTCGCGCCTTTCCTTGTCGAGGATCCGCACCGCGACCGTCAGTCCCGTGGCGCGGCTCGGCCCGAGGTTGTGCAATTCGACTTGCAACGCGCAGTCGGCCTTTTCATAGACCTTGGTCGGCTGCGACTCGAAGCGCATCCCCCTGACCAACAAGGTCGGCTCGGCGGTGCGGGGATAGACCTCCACCTCGGCCAAGGCGTAGTCGGGCGGCACCTGCCCTACTTGCCAGCCTTCCATGGTGGTCTCCACGTAATAATACCTCTTGTTTTGGAACGCGACATAACGCTCGGCCCTCACGCCTTCGCAGCGCACGGCCAAGGCCAGATGGTCGGGCAACGACAGCAGCACGAAGTCGATGCCCATCTCATGGAGCAGCGAGGCCAACAGCACCACCTTGTCCTCACAGTCGCCGCAACCGTCAACGAGCGTCTCTATGGGATAGCGCACATATTCGTCCTCGCCCGTCGATTCGTCGTCGTAAGCGTAGGGCAGCGACTGCACGAAGGTTGCGGCAAGGTCCACTTTGTCGAGTTCGGTGAAGGCACGCTCGGCAAAACGGTCGGCTATCTCGCGAATGAGCGGACGGTCGTAGTCCGACAGGATGAAGCTGAAGAAATTGACGGGCGTCTCCGCGTCCTCGATGCGGTAATGATAGGCCAAATGCTCACGGTCGTTTCGGTAATAGTCGTACAGTTCCTCGCTGATTTCCAACCCGATGGAATAGCTGCGACCGTTGCACTCCCACGAATGCTCCACCGCGAAGACACCCTCCGATTCGCTCACGGAATGGGCCGAGGCCGAAACGCAAACGAGCAACATTAATATAATAAGGTGAAAACGGAAACGCATGGAAAGGGTTCTTTTCCCGTGTTAACGCAAAAACCGTGCAAAAAATTGCACAGGCTGTAGGGCTGGCGTATTACGGCAGCCACAATATGGGTTCAACAGCGGCTGCCACGGTATGACAGCCCTACAATCCTATTTCCCCCAATAATGGAACGTCTCGACCTCTTTCAGCAATTCCCTGACGGCGGCCTCCAATTGTTCGTCAACGCCGGCGGCCATCTTCTCGGGCGTGTTGCGCACCTTTACGTCAGGTTCCAACTGCGTGTTTTCCAACCAGTTGCCTTGTTCGGTGCGATAGCCGATGACGGGCAGGCCGAAATACAGCGACGGGTCTTGCAAGGTTTCCCATGTCACGCTCGACATGGTGCCGGGCACGGGCATCCCGACGAGGCGGCCCATCTGCTTGTGCTGATAGACCCAAGGCGTGCCGTGCGCGTTGCTGTAGTTGGCTTCGCCGACGAGCATCACCGAAGGCTTGTTGTAGCGTCGGGAAGGCATCACGCAGGCCACGCTGTCGTTGATGACCTGTTCGAGGTATTTCTCGCCGCTGAACAGGATTTCGATGTCCTCGTGGAGCCGACCGCCGCCGTTGAAGCGCGTGTCGATGACGATGCCGTCGCAGAGGTTAAACTTGCCGAGGATTTGCGAATACACGTCGCGGTAGCTGGCGTCGCCCATGCTGCGGATGTGGACGTAGCCGAGCCGACCGTTGGAGAGGCGTTTCACCGTCTCCTCGTTGTGCTTCACCCAACGGGTGTAGAGCAGTTCGTTCATCGCGCCGTGGCTGATGGGTTTCACAGTCTCGTCCCAAGTCTTGCCGCCGTCTTTGACGGTCACCAAAACCGTCTTTCCCGCCTTGTTGTTGAGCAGCGGATAGTAGTCCATGCCTTTTGTAATCGCCACGCCGTCAATCTTTTCGATGACGCAACCCGCCTTCACTTGCGAGTTTTTCTTGTCGAAGGGCGAGCCTTCCACCACTTCGGCGATTTTCAGGCCGTCACCTTTATAATCAAGGTCGAGCAAAACGCCAAACTCAGCTGTGGCATCGCCTTTGCCGGGGGCGCGATAGCCCGAACCGGTGTGCGAAACATTCAGTTCGCCAAGGATTTCGCTCAGCATCTCCGAGAAGTCGTAGTTGTTGTTAATGTGCTGAAGGAAAGGCTGATAAGCGGCCTTCATCAACGCCAAGTCCACGCCGTGGTGGTCTTTCATGAAAAACCGCTTCTCGATTTGCAAAAACACGTGGTTGAACATGTATTCGCGCTCGTCGGCGAGGTTGAGTTCCATCGTGGCGTCATATTTTATCGGCGAGGACTTGCCTCCCTTTTCGACTTTTTGGAGGTTGCCGCCCGAAAGCAGGAAGATGTTGTCGCCCTTCATGCGAAGCTGCGCCCCGCCCTGCCCCATCTTCTTCAGGATTTTCATCGACTTTTCGCGCACATCGAGTTCCCAAAGGTCGTAGCCCTTCTCAAACGAGGTCATGAAATAGAACTTCTCGCCGTCGCCCGAAAGTGCCATGCCGCTGAGGTTCGACGACATCGGAGTCAGGCGCATCACTCGGTCCTGCAAATGCTCCAAGTCAACGGCTATCTTCTTGGTTTCCTTGGGTTTGTCATCTTTTGAGATCCCTGCGCCTGTCGAAGGGCTGTCTTTTTTGTCTTTCTTCTTGTCCTTGCCGTCCTCTTTAGGCTCGTCCTTCTTGTCTTTTTTGCCTTTTTCGGTCTCCTTCAGTAAGGCGTATTCCTCTTTGCTGAGGCGGAACTTGTCGTAGGCCTCTTGGTTGAGGAAGGCGATGAAAGCGTCGTTTTGGCTGCCCCACGAGGCATGGGAACGCATACCGTAACGGTTTGAACGATAGATGATTGCGTTGCCGTCCATGACCCATTGCGGGCTGCCGTCGATGTACGCGCTCTCGGTGATGTTGTAAATCTTCATCGAGCCGTCGGCCTTCACGATGCCGATGTCGGAATAGGGGTCGCGCATGTTGGTGATTAGGGTCAGGGCGAACCATTGTCCGTCGGGTGACCACTCGTAGTCGAAGCCGTGGTCGTTGGTCTCGTAATGCTGGCTCCCGTCGGTGATTTGGCGCACTTGTTTTGTCGCTATGTTATAGACTTTCAAGATGTTGCGGTTCTCCACAAAGGCGATTTCCTTACCGTCGGGCGAGTAGCAGGGCAGCGTACGCTCGATGCCGTCGTTGTCGAACAGCGGCTGCTCATTAATTAAGGTGGCGTAGGCGAAGTTGAAGTCTTCCTTGCGCTCGATGGTGGCTTGGTAGAGGTTCCAGTAGCCGTCGCGCTCGGAGGCATAAACCAAGGTGCGTCCGTCTTTAGAGAACGACGGGCTGCGCTCGGCCTGCGCCGTGTGGGTGATTTGCTTGGTGGTGGCGTATTCATCGACGCCCGTCACGAAGACCTCGCCACGCGAGACGAAGGCGATCAGCTTGCCGTCGTCGCTCAGCGCGAAGTTGCCCGCGCCCTTGAAGTCCTGTTTCACCAATTGCTCCGGCTCTTGGTCGTTGACGATTTCGACGTTCACCTTTTGCGGCTCACTGCCAATGCGTTGCGTGTAAATCTCGCCCATGTAGCCGTAGCACAGCAGGCCGTCGTTACTGACCGAGAGGAAGCGCACGGGATGCGTCGCGAAATGCGTCACCTGTTCCACCTTTTCGAGGTCGTTGGCGGGAGCCTTATAGACGTTGAAGCTGCGGCCGTTGCGCTCACTCAAGAACACAACCTCTTGATAATTGGGCAAATAACGCGGGTCACGGTCTTCGCCGACGTTGGTCGTCAAAATCGTGTGGGTCTTTTTCTTGGCGTTGTAATACACCACGTCGCGGGCCACGGACGAGGTGTGGTGCTTGCGCCAGATGTTCTCGCTGCCCTTGCGGTCGTAGTAGAGGAACGAATGGCCGTCCTTGTCGAACGCCATGCTGCACACCGGCACGGCCACCACCTGTTCGGGCCGACCGCCTTCCACCGGCACCTTATACAATTCCGTAATCCAGCCTGCCGCAAACTGCACGTTTCCGGCCGCTTTCTGGACTTGGGCGGAGAAATACACTTCCTTCCCGTCGGGCGAGAAGGCCAACGGTTTTTCGGAAGCGGAGTTGGTGGTAACCCGCTGAGGCACACCGCCTTCAGCCGCCACAATGTACACATCGAAGTTGCCGTTGCGGTCGGAGGCGAAGGCGATTCGTTTGCCGTCGGGCGACCACACGGGCGAGGTCTCGTAAGAAGTGCTTGTGGTGATTTGCAGGGCTTTGCCGCCGTTGGTGTCCACCACATAGATGTCGCCTTTGTAGCAGAAAGCGATTTTGTCGCCCTTCGGCGAAATCACGTTGTCGCGCAGCCACAAGGGTTGGGCGGAAAGGTTCAAGGTCGCCGCAAAGAGGGCAAGGAGGAGCAATTTCTTCATAGGAAATCCCATTTTATAATGCATTATTACTTTTTCCACACTCGCTTCCCTCCCATGCGCAGCTTGATGGCCGTCACCACCTGCTTGGTATAGCGCGGGAAGTCGCTTTTCATCATCCAGTCGTAGAAGGCCGGCTCCTTGCGGAACACGTCCTCCACGCGCTTGCCTTTGTGCTTGCCGAACATGAAGACCTCCTTGCCCTCGTCGTCGAAGATGATTTGGCCGGAGAGGTCGGCGTTCTTGTGGTGTGCCGAAAAGTCGGCCAGTTGCCTCATGTCGTTGACAGGGCCTTGCGAGATTTTCCCTCTTGCGTCCTCATAGTCAACGCCTTGGTAACGGTCGAGCATGGCGCGGAGCACGTCGTAGGTGGCGCGGGTGTCGGCGATGGCGCCGTGTGCGCCTTCCAATTCGGCATGGCAGAAGAAGCGGTAGGCGCCCTTCAGCGTGCGCGGCTCCATCTTCATGAAGATGTTCATCACGTCAATGAAGCCACGGTCGTTGAGGTCGAAGTCGTAGCCGACGCGGAGAAACTCCTCCACGAGCACGGGCAGGTCGAACTTCAGGATGTTGTAGCCGGCGAGGTCGGCGTTGCCGATGAACTGCGCGATTTCCTTGGCTTTCTCGGCGAAGGTCGGCTTGTCGGCCACCATCTCGTTGGTGTAGCCGTGCACCGAGGTCGATTCGGCGGAGATGGGCATCTCGGGGTTGAGGAGCCATTCGCGCTGTTCCTCCTCGCCGTTCACGTTGATTTTCAGCACGCTCATCTCCACGATGCGGTCGTGCGTGGTGTTCAATCCCGTCGTCTCAAGGTCGAAAAAGGCGATGGGCCGTTTCAGGTTCAGTTCCATAGTTTTTGGATTTTGAGTGCAAAAATAACACATAAAACGCTCCGCAATCCAAAAATTTCCTACTTTTGCCCGACTTTTTCAAACAACAAAGAACAAGAATTAGACATCAAATTACTGAAAGACATGATGGAAGACATGGAAATGAAGGAAAACGACGGGCTGTTCTCAAAGGCCGTCAAAGCAGGGAAAAGGACGTATTTTTTCGACGTCAAGGCGACAAAGAATGACGAAAAGTACATCACCATAACCGAAAGCAAGCGCCGTTTCGACAACGACCTGAACCGCTTTTTCTACGAGAAGCACAAGATTTTCCTCTACAAGGAAGATTTCGAGAAGGTGGCCAAGGGCCTGAACGACGCCATCAACTACATTGAGACGGGCGAATACCCCGCCGACTACTACGACGAGCCGGAGCCGACGCCACGCCGTTACGACAACACGGGAAGCGACGCGCCGCACAGCGAAATCGACAGCTCCATCGACAAGTGGTTCGAAAGCCTCGACAAGTGATGTAAACCAAAATCGTCTAACCAAAGGTCGCGCCACGGTGCGGCCTTTTTTTTTCGTTTGGGAGAAAACTTATCAACAAAACGAAAAAGTGTTGATAACTTTCCGAAAACAGCCGCAATAAAACGCGCCAAAACCCGTATTTTTGTAGCGTAAAAACAGATTGAAATGGGCAAGATCATAGCGATTGCAAACCAGAAAGGTGGCGTGGGCAAGACCACCACCGCCATCAACCTCGCGGCCAGCTTGGCCGTGCTTGAACACAAGACCCTCCTCATCGACGCCGACCCGCAGGCCAACGCCACCTCGGGCGTGGGCATCGACCCGAAAAGCGTCGAGACCAGCATCTACGAGTGCATCATCGACAACGTGGACCCGAAAGGCGTCATCGTGGAGACGAAAACGCCCAACCTGTTCCTGCTGCCGGCCCACATCGACCTCGTGGGCGCCGAAATCGAGATGATCAACCTGCCGGAACGCGAACAGATGATGCGCAAGGCCCTCGCCCCGTTCAAGGACGAGTACGACTTCATCATCATCGACTGCTCGCCGTCGCTCGGCTTGGTGACCGTCAACTCGCTCACCGCCGCCGACTCGGTCATCATCCCCGTGCAGTGCGAGTATTTCGCCCTCGAAGGTCTCGGCAAACTACTGAACACCATCAAGATAGTGCAAACACGCCTCAACCCCGACTTGGACATCGAGGGCATCCTGCTCACCATGTTCGACACCCGCCTGCGCCTGTCGAAACAAGTGGTCGAAGAAGTGAAGATGCACTTCCAGGACATGGTGTTCGACACCATCATCAACCGCAACACGCGCCTGAGCGAGGCCCCGAGCTTCGGCAAGACCATCATCATGCACGACGCCGGCAGCACGGGCGCCATCAACTACCTCAACCTCGCCCGCGAGATCCTCGAAAAGAACCACATTCCCACCAAAAACGCATAACCGCCATGCCTGACAAGAACAACAGAAGAGCCTTGGGCCGCGGCCTCGACGCCATCCTGCAAAGCCCCGAAACCGACATCACCAGCAAGGACATCAGCGGCAACTATGTGGCCGGCGCCATCGCCGAAATCGACATCGAACTCATCGAGACCAACCCCTTCCAGCCCCGCACCGAATTCGACGAGACCGCCTTGCGCGAATTGGCGCAGTCCATCAAGGAACAAGGTGTGATCCAGCCCGTTACGGTCAGGAAACTCGGCTACAACAGATACCAGCTCATCTCCGGCGAGCGTCGCCTGCGCGCCTCGAAGATGGCCGGACTGAAGACCGTCCCCGTCTTCATCCGCGTGGCCAACGACGAGCAGATGCTCGAACTCGCCCTCATCGAGAACATCCACCGCGAAAACCTCAACGCCATCGAAGTGGCCATCTCCTACCAACGCCTCATCGACGAATGCGGCATGACGCAAGAGGAAGTGAGCGAGAAGGTCGGCAAAAGCCGCAGTGCCGTTGCCAACTTCCTGAGACTGTTGAAGTTGCCCGCCGAGGTGCAAATCGCTATCCGCGACGGCCACATCAGCATGGGTCACGCCCGCGCCCTCATCAACATCAGCGACAAGGAACAGCAACTCAAGCTGTTGCAGCAAATCATCGAGGACGAGATGAACGTGCGCCAGACCGAGGAACTGGCCGACAAAGCCAAAAACGCCGGCAGCAAGGAAAAGAAACAGACCAACTTCCTGCCCGAGCACTTCAAGAGCAAGATCAAGACGCTTTCGCAGACCTTGAACACCAAGGTGAAGGTGAAGCGCAACATCAAAGGCCAAGGCTCGGTCGTCATCGACTTCAAGGACGAGGCCGAGTTTGACCGCATCATGGAACTGTTCAACAACAAATAAACGCCATGCCGCGCCGTTTCCTGTTGCTTCTGGGCCTCATCACGCTCCTCGCCTTTCAGAAAACGGAAGCGCAAAACGTTGTGTTCGACACCGTTGGCAACGCCATTGTGAGTGCCGACACCATCGTGGAAAGCACGAAAACCGCCAAGAAAACCAAAGCCAAGAAGCCCCACAGCGCCAAGAAAGCCACCATCATGTCGGCAGCCTTGCCCGGGTTGGGACAGGTCTATAACGGCAAGTGGTGGAAAGTGCCCATCGTCTATGCCGGCCTTGGCGGATTGGGATACATGGCTTATAGCAACCATTACGAATACAAGTCATACCTGAACGCCTATCGTTCCAAGACGGGAAACTTGAACGAAGGCGAAGCCCTGACCTCATACGAAACCGAGTTGGCCAACCGCTACGTCGAAAGCCAGCTGCGGACTTACAAGGAATCGTATCGCCGTGATTTTGAGCTTTTTACAATCATCACCGTGGCTTGGTATGGACTTAACATCATCGATGCCTGCGTGGACGGGCATCTCTATACCTACGACATCAGCGACGACCTCAGCCTCAGCATCGACCCGTATCTGCGGCCTGCGGAAACGCCCGTTCCGATGCCACAATACGCCCAAGTCGGGCTGTCGTTCAAACTGAATTTCTGATATACATGAATTATTCACCTAAAACACTACTTCATTCCTTTTACCGTCATGGCGGAGGAACATCCGCCATCTCCCAAGCGAAAACAATGACCCTTTTTGCATGGGAGATTGCGGGTCAAGCCCGCAATGACGGCAAGAGAAGTGTTTTTTCGTAAATAGCAGCATTATGAAAATCGCCTTAATAGGATATGGAAAGATGGGCCACGAGGTGGAGAAAGCCGCCCTCGCCCGCAAGCATGAAATCGTCGTCACCATCGACAATGCCCACGAATGGGAAGAACGCATCGAAGAACTGAAAAAAGCCGATGTCGCCATCGACTTCAGCCAACCCGACCAAGCGGCGGACAACATCCACCGCTGCTTCGACCTGCACCTGCCCATTGTGGTAGGCACCACGGCCTGGCACGACCGCTTCGAGGAAATCGAGACGCGCTGCCTCGCCGAAGGGCAAGGCCTCTTCCACGCGCCCAACTTCAGCATCGGGATGAACATCATGTTCGCGCTCAACAGGCAGTTGGCGAAGTTCGCGGAGCGTTATGGCTACCAACTCTCGATGGCCGAAACCCACCACGTCCACAAGTTGGACAAGCCCAGCGGCACCGCCGTGAAATTGGCCAACGACATCCTTGCCGCCAACCGCGACTACGACCGCTGGAGCATCGACGCGCCCGCCGGCCGCACCTTATATATAAAGGTGACCCGCGAGGGCGAGGTGAACGGCATCCACAGCGTCGCCGCCGAATCGGTGGCCGACAGGATTACGCTCACCCACGAGGCCTACAACCGCCAAGGCTTCGCCATGGGCGCGGTGGCCGCAGCGGAGTTCTTGGTCGGGAAGAAAGGCTGCTATTCGATGGAAGACTTGATGAGGGAATGATTTGGGCACCAAATATACTATTTTAACACATTTCGCGTTAGCAAATAAAACAACTTAGAATCATGTCGTTACTATTGTTCATCCTTATCGTTCCGGCGCTGTTCACCATCCCGATTGCGTTCTGCTGGAAGCAGTTCGAGGCCGCCGGACAAAAGGGCTATCTCAGCCTCATCCCCTACTACAACATCTACATCTTCCTGAAAATCATCGGGAAAGAGAAGAAATTCTGGTGGTGGTTCTTCATCGTCTTCCCCTACATCAACTTCTTCATGCTGCTGCTCATGCTCGTCGAGATGGGCAAGTGCTTCGGGCGGTTCAAGGTGTGGGAGGAAGGCATGGCGGCCATCCTGCCGTTCGTTTTCTTCCCCGTCATCGCCAAAAACGACAAATACCACGACCCCGCCAAGACGACCCGTCCCAAGAAATCGACGGCCCGCGAGTGGTTCGACGCCATCGTCTTCGCTGTTGTGGCGGCATTGATCATAAGGACTTACGTCTTCGAAGCCTTCACCATCCCCACATCGAGCATGGAGAAGTCGCTTTGCGTCGGCGATTACCTGATTGTCAGCAAGATACATTACGGGCCAAAGCGTCCCAACACGCCGCTTTCGTTCCCCTTCGTACACAACACCTTGCCAGGCAGCAAGACGAAAAAGTCTTATTTGGAGTGGATTAAGTTGCCCTATCACCGCTATCCGGGCGTCTCGACGATGAAACGCTACGACCCCATCGTGTTCAACTATCCCGCCGGCGACACGGTGTGCGACATCTACCAAAGCAGCGTCAACTACTACGACCTCGTGCGCGAATACGGCCGCGAGCGTGTTTGGAACGACCGCCAGAACTTCGGCAAGGTCATCAGCCACCCCGTCGATAAGCGCGAGAACTACGTGAAACGCCTCATCGGAATGCCGGGCGACACCTTGCAAATCGTTGACGGCGTGGTGTTTGTCAATGGCGACAAGGCCTTTGAGCCCGAAAACATGCAGCACAACTACACCGTGGTGACCACCAACGGCGGCATCAACAAGCAGGTGTTGGACAAATACGGCATCACCGAAGGCTACCGCACCGCCGACCCCAACACCTTCATCCTCAACATCAGCGCGAAAGTGGCCGACGAGCTTATCAAGCTGCCTTTCATCACCTCCGTGATGCGCAACATCCAAGCCCCGGGCGAAGGCACCAGCACGAGCCTCTTCCCCAACCGCCCCGACCTCTACCCTTGGAACGTCGATAACTTCGGGCCGCTCTACATCCCCGCCAAGGGCGTGACGGTGCCGCTGAACGTCAACAACTTGCCGCTCTACGAGCGCATCATCCACGCCTACGAGTTGCACGACCTCAAGGTGCAGGGCAACACGATCTACATTGACGGCCAGCCCGCCGACTCGTACACTTTCGCGATGGACTACTACTGGATGATGGGCGACAACCGCCACAACTCCGCCGACTCGCGCTATTGGGGCTTCGTGCCTGAGAACCACATCGTTGGCAAGCCCGTGCTCATCTGGCTTTCGTTGGACAAGGAAAACGGCGGCATCCGCTGGAAACGCATGTTCAGGATTCCGAAATGACGTTCGCCATCTCATCGACAACGAAACAATCTTGCAAATTCGGTAAGATTGTTTCGCTATTTATGGCCTAAAACCAACAATTTTCTTACTTTTGCATTTCCAAAACGAAGATGGAAAATGACTGCAGGAAACAACCGTAAAGAGAACACATTCAAGACGAAAGCCCAACCCGAGCCCGAACTGCCGGAAGAAAGGGAAATCGTTGTCGAAGAGAAGAAAAAAGAGGAAAAGCCCAAAAAGGAAAGTCCCAAAAAGAGCGAAAAGACGGAAAAAACGCCGAAAGCCAAGGCTCCCAAGCCGCAGAAGCCCCAAAAGGAACCCAAGGCAAAAGATGGTCGCATCAAGCGCATCATCGGGATATTGTTCATCTGCTTGGCGGTTTATTTGCTCGTCGCGTTGCTGTCGTATTTCTTCAGCTTCTTCAGCGGTAACCACCAAGAATATGGCTATCAGATTTTCAGTGAGAAGATACAGCTTGACAACCGCACGGGACGTTTGGGTGCGTTCCTTTCGCAAACCTTGATCAAAGAGTCGTTTGGCATCGGATCGTTCTTCTTCGTCTATCTGCTGACAATCATAGGATTGCAGCTCACCGACAACGCCCGAATCAAGATGTGGAGCCTGTGGAAATACGCCCTCGTGTGCCTCGTTTGGTTGCCGCTGTTCTTTGCTTTCATCGCGCTTTCGGCTCCGCATTGTGCCATCTTCGGAGGCGCCGTCGGCCTATGGCTCAACACCATACTCAACAACTATGTCGGCAAGATAGGCACCATCATCGTCCTCGTGTTCCTGTTTTTGGTGTTCGCCGTCTATCAGTTCAACCTCACCTTCAACCATATCAAGCAATTGCGCGGGAAACGAGAGGAAGAGCAACGCCGACAAGCCGCACTCGCCGCCGAAAAACGCATCATGGATGACTTGGAACGCGAAAAACAAAACACCAACTTCGACGACGACATCGACCCCGACGACGACATCGACGACACCGACCTGCCGCCCGTCACTTCCTTCACCCGCAACCCCGACCTCGAAATCGTGGACAACGAGGAGGGACAAGGGCAAAAAGGGAATCCCACCTTCACGGTGGACGACATCGTTGAGCCTATCGACGACAACGCCAATCGCGCCGAAAACGTCCTCGTCAACTCCGAAAAGCCTGCCGATAGCGAAGTGAAGCTTGAAATCGAGCAAACGCCTGTCGAGGAAACCGTGGACCATCCCAAAAACATGGAGCACCACACCATCGACACGCCCTTTGACCCGCGCTACGAGCTGCGCGACTTCCAGTTCCCGACCCTCGACATGCTCAACGACTACGGCGACAAGAAAGCCGAAATCGACAGCGAGGAGCTGGAGGCCAACAAGAACAAGATCGTGGAGACCTTGGGCAACTATGGCATCGCCATCGACAAGATCAAGGCGACCATCGGCCCGACGGTCACGCTGTATGAAATCGTGCCCGCAGCTGGTGTCCGCATCTCGAAAATCAAGAACTTGGAGGACGACATCGCCCTGAGCCTTGCCGCCTTGGGCATCCGCATCATCGCCCCGATTCCGGGCAAGGGCACCATAGGCATCGAAGTGCCGAACAGCAAGCCAGAGACGGTATCGATGCGCAGCGTGCTGAGTTCCGAGAAGTTCCAAAACACAAAATACGCCCTGCCCTGCGCCATCGGCAAGACCATCTCCAACGAGACCTACGTCTTCGACTTGGCCAAGATGCCGCACATCCTCATGGCCGGTGCCACGGGTCAAGGCAAGTCGGTGGGACTCAACGCGATAGTGGCCTCCTTGCTCTACAGCAAGCACCCGTCGGAGCTGAAGTTCGTCATGGTCGATCCGAAGAAAGTGGAACTGACGCTATACAACCGCATCGAACGGCATTATTTGGCCAAGCTTCCTGACAGCGAGGACGCCATCATCACCGACGTGAAGAAAGTGGTGCGCACACTCAACTCGCTTTGCATCGAAATGGACCAGCGCTACGACCTCTTGAAGCAGGCCGAGTGCCGCAACATCATCGAATACAACGAAAAGTTCAAGGCGCGCAAGCTGCTCCCCACCGAGGGACACCGTTTCCTGCCTTATATCGTGCTGATTGTCGATGAGTTCGCCGACCTCATCATGACGGCGGGCCGCGAGGTGGAGTCGCCCATCGCGCGTTTGGCGCAGTTGGCCCGCGCCATCGGCATCCACCTGATCATCGCCACGCAAAGACCTTCCGTCAACGTCATCACCGGCAGCATCAAGGCCAACTTCCCCGCGCGTATCGCCTTCCGCGTCATCTCGGCGGTCGATTCCAAGACCATCCTCGACCAAAGCGGCGCCAACCAGCTCATCGGTCGCGGCGACATGCTACTCTCGACGGGCAACGACCTCGTGCGCCTGCAATGCGCCTTCATCGACACACCCGAAGTGGAGACCGTCACCGAGTTCATCGGCGGACAACGCGGATTCCCAACGTCTTACGAGCTTCCCGAAGTGCCCGACGAGGGCGGTGACGCGCCTGACGTTGAGGAGGACGGCGAGCGCGACAGCCTCTTCGAGGAAGCCGCCCGCATCGTGGTGCAGACCCAGCAAGGCTCCACCTCGATGATACAGCGCAAGCTGAAACTCGGCTACAACCGCGCTGGCCGCATCATCGACCAACTGGAGGCCGCAGGCATCGTCGGGGCGTTCTCCGGCAGCAAGTCGCGCGAGGTGAAAGTGAAGGACGAGTTCGCTTTGGAACAGATTTTGCGGGACATCTACAACAAAGACAACGGAATCTGAGAATGAAAACGAAAAACATCATCGCATGCCTGTTTCTTTTGCTTGCAACACAGGCAGTTACGGCACAAAACAACGCCGAGACGCTGATTCGCGTCATGGTGGACCAACTCAAGAGCCACAAGAACCTTGAGCTGGTTTTCGACTACCAATACAGTCCCGACGGAAAGAATTTCGGCGACAGCGAAAACGGCCACGCATGGCTCCAAGGCGAGGCTTACAAGATTGAATTGGCAGACCAACAGACCTTTAGCGACGGCACGACCATTTGGTCGTATCTCATTGACGATGAGGAAGTCATGGTGAGCAACGCCACCGATGGCGTGGACAACACGCCGCTGAAACTCCTCACCTCGCTCGACGAGAACTATGCCGCCACCCTCACCGGCATCGACGCTGAGGGAACCGCCACCGTGGAATTGGCCAATCCAAAAGGGCAATACAAGCGCATCACATTGAAAATCAACACAAAGAAGAACGAAATCATAAGCGCCGACATCTATGTGGACGATGGCAGCAAGGTCGTCGTCGCCGTCGAAGAGATGAAATTCGACCAGAAATTGGACGATACGTTTTTCACCTTCGACGCGAAGAAACACCCCAAGGTGGACATCATCGACATGCGGTGACGCAATAAAATATTCAACAAACCAACAATTCAACAACGATATGAATCTCCTTCAAATCCAACAGACAGTCAACGACTTGGGTACTGCCGCAGTGGAAACGGCAGCCCAGCCTGAATTCAAGCTCTCCATCCTCGAACTCGCCACCAAAGGCGGCTGGATCATGGTCGTTTTGGCCGTGCTTTCCATCATCGCGGTCTATATCTTCATCGAGCGTTACATCGCCGTGACGCGCGCCACGAAATACGACGGCAGCTTCATGGAACGCATCCGCGACTACATGAAAGACGGCAAGCTCGACTCGGCCAAGACCCTTTGCCGAGCCAACTCCAACCCCATCTCGCGCATGATCGACAAAGGCCTGTCGCGCATCGGACGGCCTTTGGGCGACATCCAGTCGGCCATCGAAAACGTTGGCAATCTTGAAGTCGCCAAACTTGAGCGCGGTGTCAGTATCCTCGCCATGATTGCCAGCGCAGCCCCGATGATCGGTTTCCTCGGCACCGTGACCGGCATGATTCGCGCGTTCTACAACATGTCGATGGCGGGCAACAACATCGACATCGAACTGCTGTCGTCGGGCATCTACGAAGCCATGGTGACCACCGTCGGCGGCCTGATCGTGGGCATCATCGCCTACATCTTCCACGCCATCATCACGACCAAAATCCAGAAAGTCGTCAACCTGCTCGAAGCCAAGGCGACCGAATTCATGGACGTTTTGAACGAACCCGCCTAAAACCAGCGCATTATGGCCATCAAATCAAGAAACAAGGTGGAGCCGACGTTCAACTCCTCGTCCATGTCGGACTTGGTGTTCCTGTTGCTGATTTTCTTCATGCTGACTTCGACTTTGGTCGCGCCCAACGCCATCAAGCTCATGCTGCCTTCGAGCAACAGCAAGACCATGGCCAAGCAGACCGTCACCGTCTATGTGAACGACCAATTCCAGTATTTCGTTGACGAGACCGCTGCCGACGAGGGCCAGCTCATGGAACTCATCAACGGCAAAATCGGCACCGACAGCCAAGCCACGGTGGTGCTGCGGTCGGACAAGACCGTGCCCGTGCAATACATTGTCAACGTGATTGATGCGGTGAACGAAATCAACAACGCCACGGGCAACAACCACAAAGTCATCTTAGCCACGTCACCCAAGAAATAGGAGATTCCAACATGGACAAAAACGAAAAGAAAGACAGAGGCATAGCCGTTGCGGGCACCATTGCGGTACACGCCTTGGCTGTGCTGATTCTGTTTCTGATGGCCTTCAGGACGCCCTTGCCGCTTCCGGGCGAGGAAGGCGTTGAGGTCGATTTGGGCATGATGGACCAAGGCATGGGCAACATACAGCCAGAGAAGCCCGCCATTCCGCAGGCATCGCAACCCGAACAGCAACCGAACAAGAGCAAGGAAGACATAGCCACGCAAAACGACGACGAAGCCCCCGCCCTCGAAAAGCCCAAAAACACCAAGCCGAAACAGGAAAAACCCGCCGAAGAACCAAAGCCGACCGTCAATCAGCGGGCTTTGTTCAAAGGCAGCAGCGACCCGCAAGCCGGCGGCTCGGAAGGCGTCACGGGGCAACCCGGCGACCAAGGCAAGCCCAACGGACTGGCGGGCATCAAGCAATACGAAGGCAACGGCGGCAAGGGCAACGGACCGGGCTACAGCCTCGGCGGTCGCGGCGCCAAGAGCCTGCACCGTCCCAACGACGACTTCAGCGAAGAAGGCATCATCGTCGTCGATATCTGGGTCAACCGCGCCGGAAAAGTGGTCCGCGCCGAAGTCGCCACAAAAGGCACTACATTGATTAACAGCGAAATGCGACAGAAAGCCATACAATCCGCATTGCGTTCAGCATTCGCCTCCGACCCCGACGCGCCAGAGGAACAACACGGCACCATCACTTATACTTTCGTCATCAACCAATAATGCCATGACACGAGACTTCGAGACGCGAGACGCGAGACGCTGGGGCAATGTCCCGTGTCCCGCTGTCCCGTGTCCCGCGTCAAATACTTTTCGCCTATGACCTACACCGAAACCCTCGACTGGATGTTCAACAAGCTGCCGATGTATCAACGCATCGGGGCCGCCGCCTACAAAGCCGACCTGAACAACACCATCCAACTCCTTGACCTGTTGGACAATCCGCACCGCAACTTCAAGTCGGTACACATAGCCGGCACCAACGGCAAAGGCTCCGTTTCGCATTTGTTGGCCTCCGTTTTCCAAGAAGCGGGCTACAAGACCGGACTCTACACCTCGCCCCACCTCCGCGACTTCCGCGAGCGCATCCGCATCAACGGCGATATGATTCCCGAGGAAAACGTAGTGCAATTCATTGACACTTACAAAGATAGGTTCGAGCAGACAGAGCTTTCCTTCTTCGAGATGACCGTGGGCATGGCCTTCGACTATTTCTCGAAGGAAAAGGTTGACATCGCCATCGTCGAGGTGGGCATGGGCGGCCGCTTGGACTCCACCAACCTCATCACGCCCGAAGTGAGCGTCATCACCAACATCGACTTCGACCACACTAAGTTCCTTGGCGACACGAGGGCCAAAATCGCCCACGAGAAGGCCGGCATCATCAAGCCCGGAATCCCCGTCGTGATTGGCGAAACGCATCCCGAAACCGCGCAGGTCTTCATCGACAAGGCCGGGGAATGCGGCAGTCCCATCTATTTCGCCGACCAGATTTTCGACTGCGACAAGATCCATATCGAGTCCAACACCAAGCAGCAGTTCGACGTTTGGAAAAACAGCGAGCTATATTTGGAAGCCCTCGAAATCCCGCTGATGGGCAACTACCAGCAGAAAAACCTCACCACCGTGATGTGCGCCTTGGATTTGTTGCGCGAAAAGTTCAGGCTTTCGGAAGACGCCCTCCGCGACGGCATCGCCAAGGTCATCCGCAATACCCACCTGATGGGTCGTTGGCAAATCCTCTGCAACGACCCGCTCACCATCGCCGACACGGGTCACAACGCGGCGGGCATCACCGAGGTGGTGCGCCAGTTGGCCGAGATGAGCTACGGCAAGCTGCATTTCGTGCTCGGCATGGTCAACGACAAGGACATCGACAGCGTTTTGCAGCTCCTTCCGCGCAACGCCGAATACTATTTCTGCAAGGCCGACATCCCTCGCGGCTTGGACGCCAACCTCTTGGCCGAGAAAGCCTTCGACATGGGCCTGCGCGGACAAGTGTATGAATCGGTCAGCCACGCCTACCGCTCGGCGGTCAACGCGGCCCGCTTCGGCGACGTGGTATTCGTCGGCGGCAGCAATTTCACCGTGGCCGAAGTCGTGTAAAGGAATTATTATTACCTTTGCGCCAAATATCATCGCGCTTTGCGAGGCAAAAGGTTGCATATCATCATTTTGGCACTTGTTGCAGTTGCACTAAGTTCGTGCAACATCAACCGATATGTGCCAGAAGGGAAGTATCTGGTGAAAAAGAACACCGTCGTCATCGAAGAGAAAAACACGGAAATCAGCAAGTCGAGCCTGTCGTCATACATCGCGTTGAAGCCCTACAAAAGCCCGTTGCAGAACAAGATTCCCACTTGGATTTACTACAGGGCGGAGCGAAAGCCCGACAGCAAGCTCTGGAAATGGACGAACAAAACGTTTGGGAGAGAGCCTGTGTATTACGACAAATCCGAGGCCTCGCGGTCGGCAGAGCAAATGATGCGCTATTTGGACAACATTGGCTACTTCGGCTCGAAGGTGACGCACACCATGACGCATCGGAGGAAAAAGGCCACCGTGAAATACACCGTCACGCCTACGCAGCCTTATCGCATCAACAAAATCGACTACATTATCGACGACAGTGTCATGAGGCGCTTCGTCATGCGCGACGAAGAGGATTTCCTCCTTCACGAAGGCGACATCTATGACCTTTATGCCTTGAAGGAACAAAGGGAGAACATCACCGAAAGGCTCAGGAACTCAGGGTATTACTTCTTCAAGCGCGACAACATCCACTATGAAGTCGATAGCAATTTCATGAACCACACCCTGTCCATCGCCATGCACATCTCCCCAAACGAGCTTTCCCACAACCGATACCGCATCAACAGCATCAGCATCTATCCCAATTACTCCATATTCAAGATGAACGACCGGCCCACCGATTCCATCATCCTCACCACGGAAGTGGGACGGAGGAAGCTGCCCAACACCTTGCGTTTCTATTATTTCGAGAAGCCCCGCGTGAAGCCCCAGAACCTGACGAGGTCCATCCAAATCCTTGAAGGAATGCCCTACAACCTTCGAAGCGTGACCAACACCTACCTCGGCTTGGGCAATTTCAGGCTTTTCAACAACGTGAACATCACGTTCGACACCGTTGCCGACACCGCCGACTCGCTCCATCTCCTCGACTGCAAAATCACCATGCAGCAAAACGAGGTGCATTCCATTACCGTCCAGGCCGAAGGCACCAAATCCGACAGCGACTTGGGCATCAAGGGAAGCCTCTCCTACAACAACAAGAACATCTTCCACGGTGCCGAGGTGTTCCAACTCAGCCTCAAAACCGGCTTGGAGGCCCAGCGAATCATCCAATTGGGCGAATCGGAGGGCGAAAAGACCTTCAACACCAGGGAATTCGGCGTTTCGGCCAACCTGCTTTTCCCGAAATTCCTCAGCCCCGTCCCGCTTCGGAGTTTCGCAAGAGACTACCAGCCCACCACTTCCGTCGCCTTGGGGTTCAACTCGCAAATCAAGTATTACTATTCGCGTTACATCTCGACGGCCTCGTTCAGTTACGACTGGAAGACGAACTACCAGCTTCGCCAGACGTTTTCGCCCGTCTATCTCAACAGCGTCAAGATCTTCAACATCAACCCCACCTTCCAAGCCTTCCTCGACTCGGAAACCAACCAGCGCAAGAAAGACCAATATACCAACCACCTGATTCTCGGCACACGGTATTCCTTCATCTACAACACGCAAAACATCAACAAGAGCGGCAACTTCATCTACCTTCGCGCCGATTTCGAGTCGAGCGGCAACCTCCTTTCGCTTTTCAACAACACGCGAATCATCAGCGAGAGCGACGGCCATCATGAGTTGCTTGGGATACGATACGCGCAATACGTGAGAAGCAGCATCGACTTCAGGCAACACATCGACTTGGGTAACGATTCGTGGCTTGTGCTCCGGCAGTTCATCGGGATGGGTCTCCCCTACGGCAACTCCAAAGACCTGCCCTTCGAGCGCAGCTTCTATGCCGGCGGCGCCAACAGCTTGCGCGGCTGGACCTACCATGGCGTCGGGCCTGGCGGCTACATCCCCACTTCCGACGACATCGAGAAGATCGGCGACCTGCAACTGGAAGTGAACGGCGAGTTTCGTTTCCCGCTCTACAACATCATCAACGGCGCCTTGTTCTTCGACGCGGGCAACGTTTGGACCTACAACGCCAACGAATCCATGCCCAACGGCGAATTCAAGTTCGACAGCTTCTACAAGCAAATCGCCCTTGATGCCGGCATAGGCTTCCGCATCGACATCTCTTTCCTCATCCTCCGCCTTGATTTCGCCTATGCCATGCGCAACCCCTATCCCAACGAATCGGGGGATTACTGGCGCTTCGGACAAGGCAAGAACTGGAAAATGAACATGGGCATCGGATACCCCTTCTGAACCGTCATGATACAAAGCCGCAACGCACTATACCAAAGACTCCTGCAAAACTTCGGATTCGACCCCACAGAAGGCCAAGCCACCGTCATGCGGCACCTTTCCGCTTTCCTGCTTTCCGACAAGGAAAACCCGACATACATCCTCAGAGGCTATGCCGGCACCGGAAAGACCACCTTGGTGAAGACCTTGGTGCGCACCTTGCCCTCAATCGGGATGAAATACGTGCTGCTGGCCCCTACCGGCAGGGCTGCCAAGGTCCTGAGCAACTATACCGGAAAAAGCGCGTCCACCATCCACCGCAAGATCTACCAAGTCAAGACCTTCCCCGACGGGAGCTTTCGTGTCGCCATAGCGGAAAACAAGGGATGCGACACCCTCTTCATCGTCGATGAAGCCTCCATGATTGGCGAACAAAAGGAATTTGGCGGCAAGAGTTTGTTGGACGACCTGCTGGAATTTGTCTTCTCAGGAACACATTGCCGCTTGCTCCTCATCGGCGACACTGCGCAATTGCCGCCCGTCGAGAGCCGCGAGAGTCCCGCATTGGACTGTGACTATCTGAAAGCCGAATTCCCCGTCACCATTGCCAGCTATGAGCTTACCGAAGTGAAAAGGCAAGCCTTGGCGTCGGGAATACTGTACAACGCCACGAGAATCAGGGAAAAGCTTAACGAAAACCAATTCTCGTATGGCTTCCCCCTATTCACGCTCAAGGGTTTCGACGACCTGCAAAGGACAGAGCCAGAAGGCTTTGAGGAACTTCTGTACAACGTCTTCAATGAAAATGCCAACAACGAAGCCATCATCGTTTGCAAGTCGAACAAACGCGCCAACCTGTTCAACCAAGCCATCCGTGGACGCATCCTCAACATCGAAGGCGAGATTGCCACGGGCGACAAGCTGATGGTGGTCAAGAACAACTACCATTGGGCCGAGGGCAACGACGACATCAGTTTCATCGCCAACGGCGACATGGCCGAGATACGGAAAATCAAGCACTTTGAGGAGATGTACGGATTCCGTTTCGCCGATGTGGAACTCAGCTTCACCGACTATCCCGACGCGCCCAACATCGAGGCGAAGATCCTGTTGGACACTCTGAACAGCAACAGCGCATCGCTGACCGAAGACGAAAACAAGAGGCTGTTTTTGGCCATCGAGGAAGACTATATGGACATCCCGAACCGAAGGGAACGCTACAAGGAAATGAAGAAAAACCCGTGGTTCAACGCGCTTCAGGTGAAGTTCGCCTATGCCCTCACCTGCCACAAGACCCAAGGCGGGCAATGGAACAAGGTGTTCATCGATTCCGCCTTCAACCAGAAAGACGACTTGGAAAGGGAAGATCTAAGATGGATTTACACCGCCTTGACCCGAGCGCAAAACGAGGTGTATTTCATCAACTTCAAGGAGGAATTTTTCGGGTAACAGGGATTGCCGTGACATAAAAACGCGAAAGCCCGCACCATAATTGGTGCAGGCTTTACGTTGTGGGTGGGCGACGAACTACTTTCCCACGGTCGCCCGCAGTATCATCGTCGCGGCAGGGCTTAACTTCTCTGTTCGGGATGGGAAGAGGTGCGCCCCTGCGCTATGGTCGCCGCTCGTGCCTCAAGGCCCCGGCGGGAGGAAGGAAAGCGTCTCCGGAAAGGGGAGCTTCC
>FLNX01002219.1_pt1 | contig 71578 bp, 41 predicted proteins | sample 1140341 | NCBI WGS metagenome assembly FLNX01 (sample SAMEA3878208, study PRJEB12797) | bioreactor metagenome | biome: Moose rumen | place: Sweden | collected 2011-10
CCCGCAACAGAAACAGGATGTTTCTATTGCGGGGCAAACGCCCTTTCTTTTTGCAACTTTTTCTTTGGGCGTAGCAAAGAAAAAGTTGATCCTTTACAAAAAAGATTTTTGAATGAATCGAAGTCACGAGCCGCCGAGATGGTTTTGCGTTCCCACTTTAGAAAAAAGGGGGCTCTCGCCCGCATTATAGCGCATAGCTTCCGCAAGTTCAAATTGACATTTAGCCGCCGAAAACGTAAAATTCTTTCGTACTTTTAAAAGAAACGGGAGGGAGCAAAGTGGTTTTATCGAAAGCCAAATTGATGACAATGACGGCACTATTCGCCGCGTCCTCAATACTTTTCGTCGGTTGCGGCGACAATCAGCAGAAGCAAGCGCAGGTTCAAAAGGCGCAAGTCAAAGCAATGAAAGTCATTCAACGCGATACGCCGCTCGCCAGCGAATACGCCGGACATCTGGTCGGCACAGAGGAAGTCAAAGTTCAATCAAAAGTCTCAGGCAACGTCGTAGAAAAATATGTGACGGGCGGACAATTCGTCGAGCAGGGACAACTTCTCTATCAAATCGATTCGCGCCAATACAAATCCGCCGTCCTTCGAGCACAAGCAGATCTCGCACAAGCCGAAGCAGTTTTGGAACAATCGATAGCAACTTACAACAATTCTTTGGTCGACTTGCAACGCAACCAAAAACTTTTTGAAGAAGCGGCGATAGCAGAACAAGTAGTCACAACTCAAGAAGCAAAAGTCCGTGCGGACGAAGCAACCTGCGCGGCAAACGAAGCTGCAATTTATGCCTGCCAAGCCGCACTCAGAACCGCGCAGGAAGATCTTGCCGACACAGAAATTTATGCTCCGATGAGCGGACAACTCGGCGTTGACGACGTTTCGGTCGGAACTTTTGTTTCGGCGGGACAAACAACTTTAGTCACGCTCGGCGCACCCGATCCGATTTTCGTTCAATTTTCAATCAGCGAATCGGATTATCTTCACTTCATGACCGTTCAAAACATGCAATCGGATCATAATCCAATCAATGTGACGATAACGCTCGCCGACGGCAAGGAATATCCTTTTGAAGGAAAAATTGTCGAAGTCGACCGCGAGCTCGGAAACAGCACGGGCTCTTTGATTATGAAAGCACTTTTCCCGAATCCCAGCGGGCTCCTTATGCCCGGCATGTTCGCCCGCGTCAAATTAACCGGCGAAGTCATTCCCAACGCAACTTTGGTTCCGCAACGTTCCGTTCAACAACTTTTGGGCAAATCTTTTGTTATGGTTGTCGGTAACGAAAATAAATCCGAAGCGCGGACAGTCGAGCTCGGAGATCAAGTCGGAAGTTATTTCGTCGTCACAAAGGGTGTCAACACGAGCGATAATGTCATTGTCGAAGGCTTGACAAATTTGCGCGAAGGAATTGAACTTGACGTTAAAACCGTTACGCCCGGCGAAATGGGCTTTACTCTTGCAAATGTGACGAGCACTTATAACGCGGACGCGGGACTCGACGCGCCCAATAAAAATCCCAACGCCCCCGACAATCTGCGCGGGAAATAAGAGGTTTTTTAATGCAAGCTTTTATTTTGGACACGGAAAATTTTTCCGAAATGCACGAAAAACTTGCGCCGCAACTTGAGCAACTTAAAATCAAGCGGAAAGATATTTTGAACGCGGAACTTTTAATTGAAGAAGTTTTTTGGCGCATGGTAAATTTCGGCAAAGCCGCGCAGGTTAAAGTTCGTGTCGAGAAAAAATTTTTCGGCAAAGTTCAAGTTCAAATGACGGCGGAGGGCTCGCCTTACAGTCCGCTTGTCGAAGCCGCCGATTGGGAAGACGATAAAGACGACGAAGATTATTACAGCATGATGATTCTTAAAGCGAATCGGCAGAAACTGAATTGGTACCACAAAAATAATCTCAACGTCGTCACGATAAACGTCCGAAGTAAAGGAAACTCACAAGCAATTTTGACGGCAGCAAGCATTTTCGGCGGGCTGATTTGCGGGTTGCTTATGAGAGAATTTCTTTCGCCCGAAGTCATTTCTTTTGTCGTCGAGATGATTATTCAGCCGGCAGAAAAAATGTTTCTCAACGCGCTGAACTTGCTCATTGCGCCGTTAATTTTCTTCAGCATAATAACCGGCATAATAGCTATGGAGTCGGGAGTCGACGTCGGGAAAATAGGCTTGAAATTGATGGGCTTTTCCCTTCTCTCGTTGATGATTTCTCTGTTTATCTCTTCCGTTGTGGCGTGGATTTTCTTTAGCGGCGACACGACAGCAATTAACACCCTGTCTTCCGCCAAAAACGCCGCTGTCGAAAGTTATCAATTCTCTTTGGTTCAATTCATCGTTGATATTATCCCCGGAAATTTCGTCAGTCCCGTCTTGAATGGAAAAGTATTGCAGATTATTTTTATCGCCATACTTTTTGGAATGTCTTTGAATGCACTCGGCGAAAAAGTTTCCCTCATAAAGGAGCTTATCGGCAATTTGAACAATGTTTTTACGAAAATGATCTCAATGGTAATTTTCTTCGTGCCGCCGATTGCTTTTTTCGCGATGATTACTTTGACTCTCAAAATTGACGCCGAAATTTTAACGGTTATTTCAAAGCTGTTTATCGGGCAATTAATCGCAACTTTATTGATGCTTGCTTTTTACCAGATTTTTGTCTGGCGTATCGGGAAAATTTCGGTTAAACCTTTCGTCAAAAAACTCTTCACGCTTTTGCCTCTGTCTCTTGCAACGGCAAGTTCAACTGTCCTAATGCCATCCATGATGAAATTATGCACAGAAAAACTTGGCGTTTCTCCCAAAATTTCTTCGTTCGCTATTCCGATTGGTATAACCGCTAACCTGCCGGGCACCATGATTTACTTTATTACGGCATGTGTCATGTTCCTGAGAATGTACGGCATTGAACTTGACTTGCAAAATATCGCGTTGGTTGGCTTCTTGTCAATAGTATTATGTCTTGGGAAACCGACGGTGCCTGCGTCTGCAGTCATTTGCGTTGTAACCATTGTAAATTATTTCGACGTCCCGAATGAAATTGCGGGCTTGCTGTTTTGCCTTGACACTTTGATCGACAGAATTGTTATCTTCGCAAATGTAACAGCCAATGTGGCGGTGGCGACGATTTTGGCGCGAACAGAAAATCTTCTCGACGAAAAAATTTATTTCACGGAGTAAACTTATGGCAAAATTTTTTTGGATGAACACGGAAAATTTTTCCGACATGCAAGAGACATTGGACGATCTGCTGAAACAAATGAAGATTGAACAGAAAGACGCCTTGCGGGCAGAGCTTTTGGTTGAAGAAATTTTTTGGCGCATGGTAAATTTCGGTAAAGCCGCGCAGGTCAAAGTTCGTGTCGAGAAAAAATTTTTCGGCAAAGTTCAAGTTCAAATGACGGCAGAAGGCGCGTCTTACAATCCGCTTGTCGAAATTTCCGATTGGGACGAAAACGACGAGGAATATTATCGCACACTGATTTTGAAGGCGAATCGTCAAAAGATGAATTGGCTCCGCAAAAATAATTTCAACGTCGTCACAATCAACGTCCGCAACGAAAAAAATCTTCAGCTGAAATTGACTTTGGCGGGAATGCTCGGCGGAATCCTCTGCGGTTTTTTCCTTAAAGAATTTGTTTCGCCCGAAACAGTCGCCCTTATCGGAGAAAATTTCATCACGCCGATTTACACAATGTTTATGCACGCGCTGAAAATGGTTATCGCGCCCGTGATTTTTTTCAGCGTGATTTGCGGGATAATCGGAATGAATGCCGGCGCGAGCGTCGGGAGAATCGGTTCAAAATTGGTCGGGCTTTACCTTTTTACAAGCGTAATTGCCTCAATTATCGGCTTGAGCATTGCCAAGCTTTTATTCTCAAACGGCGTTCCGCAACTCGGAAAAATTTCCGGCGGTGCCGCCGCCGAAAGCTACGACTTTTCGCTGATTAAATTTATCGTCGAAATAATTCCTTCCAATTTGGTCAGCCCCATTGCCGACGGAAACTTAATGCAAGTGATTTTTATCGCCGTGCTCTTCGGCATTGCGCTTAACAGTCTCGGAAATAAAATTCGGCTGATTCGGGAGTTCGCAAAAGATTGCAACGAACTTTTTATGAAAATCGTCACGATGATAATTTTTTTTGTGCCGCTGATTGCCTTCTTCGCAATGATAAATTTGGTGACGGGAATGGGCGTTGAGATTGTCTTGATGATGGGAACGTTGATTGTCGCAGAGCTTGTCGGTTGCGGCGCAATGTTGGGCGTGTACATGTTTTTGATTCGGTTCGTCGGGAAAATTTCTCCTCTGCCTTTCCTTAAAAAAATTCCGTCGTTATGGGCGGTACCTTTCGCCACAAGCTCCAGCGCAGTTACAATGCCTTTCACAATGAATCTTTGCACAAAAAAAATGGGCGTCTCCCCGAAAATTTCTTCCTTCTCAATTCCAATCGGCGTGACGATAAACATGGACGGCAACTGCGTTTATATGCCCGCCGCCGTGATTATGTTCCTGAAAATGTACGGCGTCGAAGTCGATTTGAATGCGCTGATGATAATTTTCGCAATGACTGTGGCTCTGTCAATCGGTGCGCCCGCCGTGCCCAATGCGTCCGTAATTTGCATAATAACCGTCACGGCAATTTTCGGAGTGCCGACCGACATTGCGGGAATATTATTTTGCATCGCCACAATTTGCGACAGAATCGTTACTTGCTTTAACGTGACGGGCGACGTGGCGGCAACCGTGACTTTGGCGCGAACGGAAAATCTTACCGACGAAAAAATTTATTTCAGCTGATACATTTATAAACCCAAAAAAGGGGGCGAAAACTTGGCAAAGTTTTTTATTCACCGACCGATATTCGCGATAGTCATTGCCTTGATAATTACGCTCGTCGGAATTCCGGCGGCATTTCAACTTCCTGTCGCGCAATAGCCGTGACTTTGGCGCGAATGAAAATCTTACCGACGAAAAAATTTATTTCAGCTGATACATTTATAAACCCAAAAAAGGGGGCGAAAACTTGGCAAAGTTTTTTATTCACCGACCGATATTCGCGATAGTCATTGCCTTGATAATTACGCTCGTCGGAATTCTGGCGGCACTTCAACTGCCTATCGCGCAATATCCGCAAATTTCTCCGCCGACAATTTCTGTCAGCACAACTTACACGGGCGCAAATGCCTCCGTCGTCAATGAGACAATCGCGCAGGTTATTGAACAGCAAGTCAACGGCACGGACGGCATGGACTACATGAGCTCCAACAGCGACGATACGGGGCGTTACAGCTTGAGTGTCGTTTTCGCAGTCGGCACGGACGGCGACATGGACTCCGTCAAAGTTCAAAATAACGTTGCCATTGCCAACGCCAGCTTGCCTACCGACGTTCAAAGAGTCGGCGTCACGACTCGCAAGGCGTCAAATGAAATGGCTCTTTTCCTTTCAATGTATTCGCCCAACGGCGATTATGACCGCGCCTTCATGAAAAATTACGCCGATATTTATTTGATGGACGAAATTAAGCGCGTTGACGGCGTGGGCGACGTTCAAATTTTCGGCTCGGATTATTCAATGCGCATTTGGCTTAATCCCGACAAACTCGCCGAATTGGATTTGACGATTGCCGAAGTTTCCGCCGCGATTAACGAACAAAACCTTCAAGCGGCGGCAGGTACAATCGGCGCAATGCCGCTCGCCAACGGGCAGGAAAAACAATTTACGGGCAAAGTTCAAGGGCGTTTGTCCGAAATGGAAGAGTTCGGCAACATAATTTTAAAAAGTCGCAGTGACGGAACTTTTGTTTACATGAAAGACGTTGCGCGAATTGAATCGGGGCAACGCGCCAATAACATTATCGCGAAATACAACGGCTATCCCGCCGTCGGTTTCGGCATTCAGCTTACCTCCGACGCAAATGCAATGACGACCGTTCGCGGAGTGCAAGATATTATCGAGCGTCAACGTCCAAATCTTCCGCCCAATCTTTTTATCAGCGAAATTTTCGACAGCACAGATTATATCCGCGCCTCAATCGAAGAAGTTGCACATACTTTTGTTGAGGCATTGCTCCTCGTCGTGTTCGTAATTTTTATCTTCCTACAAAGTTGGCGTGCTACGTTAATTCCGCTCCTTGCTGTTCCCGTGTCGTTAATCGGAACTTTCGCGGCATTTATAATCTTGGACTTTTCGATTAACACGCTGACGCTTTTTGCAATGGTTTTGGCAATCGGCTTGGTTGTCGACGATGCGATTGTTGTTATCGAAAACGTTGAACACCACATGGAAGAAGGACTTCAACCTGTCGACGCAACCGAGCGCGCAATGGATGAAGTTCAAGGACCCGTCGTGGCGATAGCTTTTGTCTTGGCGGCGGTTTTCGTGCCCGTTGCATTTTTGGGCGGCATGATGGGCGTTTTGTATCGACAATTCGCTTTGACGATAGCAATTTCAATGGGCTTGTCGGCATTTGTCGCGTTGACATTGACGCCCGCACTTTGCGCCATGATTTTAAAACCTAAAGACCCCGACGCAAAGCAAGGCATCTTCGACAAATTTTTTAACGGCTTTAATAATTGGTTTGACAGAACAAAAAATTCTTACGTCGGAATTGTCGCGTCGTTTATAAAAGTCTCCAAACTCGCGATAATTTTCCTGCTGATTGTCGGCGGCGTGACTTGGACGATTTATCAGCGGTTGCCTTCAACATTCGTTCCCGAAGAGGATCAAGGATATTTTTTCACTTCGATTAGTTTGCCCGAAGGAACTTCAATGAATCACACCGTTGCAACGATTGACAAACTCGGCGCGGCTGTCATGAAGGAAATGCCGGGCTTGAAAAACTGCATGATGATAACGGGCTTTGATATTCTGTCCTTCGGCTCCAAACCGAGCGCGGGAATTATCGTTTGCGGCTTGGAGGCTTGGGATAAACGCGGCGAAAATGCTTCCGTCAACGCTTGCATAGGAACAATGTTTAGACTCGGCGCAATGGTTGTTCCCGAAGCGCAAGTTATCGCCTTTAACCCGCCCGCTTTACCCGGTCTTGGAAATATCGGCGGTTGGTCGTTGCAACTTCAAGACATGGCTGGACATACGGACATTGAGCTTGATGAAATTACAAAAAGAATTGTTGCGAAGGCGAATCAGCGTCCCGAAATGCAGGGCGTCCGCACGACTTTTAACATTGCCTCGCCGACTGTCGAATACGAGATTGATCGCGAGAAAGTCAAACTTTTGGGCGTGAGTCTCTCGGATGTCTTTACGGCTTTGCAAGTCAATTTCGGCGGAATGCAAGTCAATGACTTCAACAAATTCGGCAGAACGTATAAAGTTATGCTCCAATCGGATGTGCTTTATCGCAGTGAGGCTGATTGTGCAAGATTTGTTTTCGTAAAAGGTTCGAACGGACAAATGGTTCCGCTCAGTGCTTTGGTTACGCCGCATTTGTCGACAGGACCTACTCAAATTTCAAGATTTAATGCCGCCCGCGCAGTCACAATTCAAGGAAATGCGGGCGAAGGTTATTCTTCGGGGCAGGCAATGGCGGCGATTGAAGAAATTGTAAACGAAGAAGCGGGTGTCGGTTTCAATATTGAATGGTCGGGACAATCTCGCGAAGAGAAAAAAGCCGCAAGTTCAACCGGACAAGTTTTGGCGTTGGCATTGGTTTTCGTTTTCTTGATGCTCGCCGCGCTCTATGAAAGTTGGTCGGTGCCGTTCGCAGTCTTGCTCAGCGTGCCGACGGGACTTTTCGGCGCGGTTTTCTCGGAATATTTCATGTCGTATGTTTCGGCGGCAATGCACAACGGACAAGCCAACGCGGGATTTCAAGACTCTGTCTATATGCAAATCGGCGTCATAATGATCATGGGGCTCGCAGCCAAAAATGCTATCTTGATCTTGGAATTTGCTAAAGTGCGTGTTGATAGAGGAATGCCACCGATAAAAGCGGCGTTGGAAGCGGCAGGCTTGCGCCTTCGCCCAATTTTAATGACGAGTTTTGCGTTCATAATCGGTTGCTTGCCTTTGGCGATGGCGTCCGGCGCAGGTTCAGCGGCTCGTAATTCCATGGGCGTTGCCGTTGTCGGCGGGATGACCGTCGCGACTGCACTAGGAGTGTTCCTTATCCCCGTTTTATTCGTTATCACTGAATGGGTTGCAAAGAAACTCGGATTTATGAAGCAAGAAAAGCAGAAAAGCTCTGTGGACTACATGTGAAAAAATTTTAACCGTCGGGCTGAAAAGCTCGGCGGTTTTTTTGTTCTCTTATATGTTGACGGAAAAGCCCTGCGTGTGCTAGAATCAGTTTGCTTAACAAATCCAAAACACGGCGCAGAGCCATTCCATTTGCATTTTAACATGCTTGCGCCGCGCTGTCAATGAAAGGCGGTTTGATATTATGGAAGTCTACGGAGTGGTTTACACCCTGATTGACGGTACCAACGATTTTGAATACGTTGGGCAAACGACTCGCTCAGTCGAAAAGCGTTTCAAGGAACACACGAACGAAAATACTTATATCGGCAGGGCGATTCGTGATCACGGCGAAGACATGTTCAGTACAGCAATTTTGAAGGAGTGCTACAGCAAAGAGGAGCTTGACTATTGGGAAAAACGTCTCATTAAATCGCGTGATACTTTGGCTCCTAACGGCTACAATCTTACAGAAGGCGGCGAAGGTATCTGTGGTTGGAAACACACAGATGAAGCCAAAGCAAAAATCGGAGCGGCTAATAAGGGCAAACAAATTTCTGAAGAGGCTTGTAAAAAAATTTCAATAGCAAATACAGGCAAAAAACATTCGACAGAAACAATCGCAAGAATGTCTGAAGATCGTAAAGGCGAGAAAAATGCTTTTTTCGGCAAGCATCACACTGACGAGACACGTGTTATAATTTCAGTAGCAAGACGCGGCAAAAGCCCGTTCAAAAATTTACTGAAAGAAATTGACGCACGGAATTTGTCTTATTCTATGTTGGAAGAAATTTTGGGATTATCGGATTTATCTTCCAAAATGCGCGGCAAGAAGAATTTTACGGCGGAACAAATTGACAAGCTCGTTGAATTTTTCGGCAAGCCTGCAGAATATTTGCTGGCACGCGACGACGGTCTTCCTTTCATAACGTCTAGGGAAGAGTTGGGAGCAAAATCTTCTGCGATACGACGCACTGACAGCCCGTATAAAAATTTGATTTGCGAAATGGACAAGAAAAATCTTTCGTATGCGGAATTGGCAAAACTTTTGGGCTTGTGTCATCAAGCTGTTTCTATGAAAATGCGCGGCGAAAGAAAATTCATGGAAAAAGACATTGCAAAGCTCGTTGAGTTTTTCGGCAAGCCTGCCGAATATCTCCTTGAACGCGACGATGGAGTAAGTGCTATTTCAACGCGCAAAGAAACTCCGTATAAAAATTTGTTGGCGGAGATTGACGCACATAATTTATCATACGCCGCGATTGCAAAACTTTTGGGCTTGTGTCATCAAGTTGTTTCTATGAAAATGCGTGGCAAGCAGAATTTCACGGCGGAACAAATTGCCAAGCTCGTTGAATTTTTCGGTAAGCCCGCCGAATATCTTTTGGCACGCGACGATGGAGTAAGTGCTATTTCAACATGCAAAGAAACTCCGTATAAAAATTTGTTGGCGGAGATTGACGCACATAATTTATCATACGCCGCGATTGCAAAACTTTTGGGATTATCGCAATCGACAGTTTCCGATAAAATGCGTGGCAAGCAGAATTTCACGGCGGAACAAATTGCCAAGCTCGTTGATTTTTTGGCAAGCCCGCCGAATATCTTATGGCACGCGACGACTAAAAAACGGCTTTTGAAAAGATTGTTCGGCTTGAATCTGCGCGGCGATTATAATAAAATCTGCGCGGAGGTGGCAACGTGACGTTGCATCCTGCTGACACACTCGAACGTTGCGATAATTTTAAAATATTCGTTGCGTTTAAGCGCGATTAAAATTTTTGGAGGTGTATTTGATGAAAATTTTTAGTTTAACGCTGATGATTCTGATGATTTTTTGTTCAACGACGTTTGCGGAAGAGCTTCGCCCGCCAATAATCACGGTAAGCGGCGAAGGAATTGTTGAAGCGCAACCCGACCGCGCCACAATTTCAGTCGGAGTGGTTACACGGGCAAAAAATCCTTCCGAAGTTCAATCGGCGAACGCAAAAGCCGCCGGTTCGGTTATAAATTCGATTGTCGCGCTCGGAATTGAACGGAAAAACATTTCGACGGGCAATTACAATTTCAATCCGACTTATCGGCACTTGGAAAACGGAAAAAATATTCTCGAAGGCTACGAGGCAAGCAATTCGGTTACGATTATCGTTGACGATTTAAATTTGGTCGGAAAAATTATCGACGCGGCATTAAATCACGGAGCAAATCGCGTTGACAGCTTAAATTTCGGACTTCGCGACAAAAATTCTTATCAAGATGAGGCATTGCGGCTTGCAGTGCTTGATGCGAAGAGAAAAGCTGAAATTGCGGCTGCAACTCTCGGAAAATATATCGTAAGCGTCCGTTCCGTGTCGATAAATTCAAATCACATTTCCGCGCCGCGAAATTATAAAATGGCGCGTTCAATGGGAGCTATGGAAGACGCCGCCGAGTTTGAAACGCCGATTGAGAGCGGAACTTTGCAATGTTCGGCGAATGTTCATGTAGAATTTGAAATCAGCCGATGAAAAAACCTTATCTTGAGTCAATCGAATACATACGCGGCATATCGATGCTCGGCGTTGTGGCAATTCACACGGGTTCGCAATATATTTTGCTGAATCCGACGCCGAATATCAATTTGGTTGCGCTTTTTGAAATCGTCTCGCGATTCAGCGTGCCGATTTTCTTTTTTATATCGGCGTTCGGGCTTTTTTATCGAATGAATCTTGCCGAGCCGTTCGATTATAAAAAATTTTTGCGGCGGCGATTCAAAGCGGTACTTTTGCCTTATCTAATCTGGTCGACGCTGTATCTTCTGCATGACAATTTATTTTACGGCTACTCAATTTTTCCGAGCCCGAAATATGCGGCGGAAATTTATTTTTTCGGGCTGGCGAAGTATCATTTATATTTTTTGGTGATTTTGCTCTGGTTTTATGTGTTAATGCCGCTGTGGATAGAAATAATTAAGCGAATGACGCCCGTGAAATTGATTTTATTGCTGACCGCGCAGATTTTATTTGATTATTGGTCGAGTTATTGCGCGGGAATGTCGGAAAATATTTTTTTAAAGTGGAGATTGAACTGGTTGGTGTTGCATTACGTCTTTATCTTCATTTTGGGCGGAATTTTGGGAGTAAAGTCGGAAAAATTTTTTGCATGGTGTAAGAGACAGAAAAAAATAATCAGCGCGGGATTTTTCCTCACGCTGACAATTTTATTGAGTTGGTTTTACTTTTTAATTTACGTCGAGAATTTTTCGGCGGAAGCGGCGGTTAATACGGCGCATCAACTTTCGCCGCCGGGCATTTTTTACACAATCGCGGCGTCGATTTTCTTCTTTATGCTGTTTGAAACGGTTGAATTGCCCGCGCCGATAAAAAATTTTTTAAGCCTGCTCGGAAAAAATTCTTACTTTGTATATTTGGCGCATCCTTTTGCGATAACTTACCTTTTGATAGTGTTTGGCAAATTAAATTTGATAATGACGGCTCCGAACGCGCTGATTTTTTACGTTTTAATCGTCTTGCTGACTTTATCGGCAAATTTTCTTGTCAATCGGCTTAAGAAAATTATTTTTTCTTAATGTGATTGAGATCGTCATCGACAAAAAGATTTTCGACGACGATATAAATTGAGCGACCGGCATCTTCAAGTTCATCGATTTTTTTGAGATAATTTTCCAGAGCGGACATTAATTTTTCGTTATCGCCGTTTTCGGCGACGTAACGACTTATTTGACGAACAATCTCGCGCTGTCTGAAGTTAATATCGATAAGTTCATTGACGAGCAACTTGCAATCCTCAACATTTTTCATGTTCAAACCTCCTCAGCTATTTTTTCAAGCAAAGCGGCGATAAATTTTACATGCGGCGCGACGGTTTCAAGCAAAAGTCGTTCGTTTGGGCTGTGAATGTTTTCGTTTGTCGTTCCGATTGAAATAATGTCGAGTGCGGGATTTTTCTTTGCGAAAAAACTCGTCTCCAAACCCGCGTGAATCGTTTTGACTTCGGGCGCGTAACCGTTTTGTTCCGTGAAAATTTTTTCGGCGATTTTTAGGAGTTTACTGTCCGAATTAAATTTCCAAGCGGGCGTCGGCGCGGAAAATTTACTTTCAAACGAACAAAGTTTCGCCGCCTGCCCGAAGCCTTCAATAAATTCTTCAACCAATTCATCGGCATTGGCTCGCGGCAAAATTTTTAGTTCAACAATGTTATCATCCATGCGAACCGCGCCGAGATTCGCCGAAGCCAAAACCTGCGCGGGATTTTCGGAATTCATAAGATAAACGCCGCTGTGAATTATCGTCAAGAGATTTGAAAGCGCGTCATAATCTTTGACATGCAAAACTTTATCGGGGCGATTGATAACTTTCGCCTCGATTTTTACGTTCGGCTCGGTCGTCGCATAAACTTTTTTGAGTTTCTGCTCAACCTCCGCGCAGATTTTTTCGACAAGCGAAACTTGTATATCTGTGGCGAAAATAAATTCCGCGCTGTCGGGAATGACGTTAAAAGCCCTGCCGCCGCGCAGATTTGCCAAACGAATTTTCCCGTGTTGAGTTATTTGCCGCATAATGTAAACGGCAATTTTAATCGCATTGATTCTGCCGCTCGAAATTTCTTCGCCCGAATGCCCGCCGCGCAGTCCGCCGATTTTTATTTCCATATTGTTGGGAAGTTTCGTGTCGGGGCGAACGTAATGAAGTTCGCGCCAAAAAGTCACGTGAACACTGCCCGCCGAGCCCGCAACCAATTCGCCGAATTTCTCCGAGTCGCAGTTGATTAAAAAATTCGCGTCGCTCAAAAATTTTTTGTCAAGATTAATCGCGCCGCTCATGCCCGATTCTTCATCCGTCGTGAAAATTATTCGGAGCTTGCCGTGAGAAAAATCTTTGTGATTTTTAACCAGATAAAGAATTTCCGCAATGCCGATGCCGTCATCCGCGCCGAGACTCGTTCCCTGCGCCTCCAAAAATTTTTCGCCGCGAATCAATTTTATCGGGTCGGTTAAAGGATTAAATTCGTAACCGTCCGCCGCCACACAAACCATATCCATATGCGCCTGCAAAATCGTAAGCGGAGAATTTTCTCTGCCAAAACTCGCGGGAACTTCGGCGATAATATTTTTAAAGTCGTCCTGTACAACTTCAAAGCCGTGCTCTTCAAAAAAATTTTTTAAGTAATTGCTGACTTGCTCTTCATGTTTTGACGGACGAGGTATCGCCGCCAATTTTTCAAATTCCTCAAGCACGCCAGCCAAAATTTTTTCCTGCGTTGAAAATTTTTCGTTCATCATTCATTCTCCATTCCGTCCGAAAATCCATTCCCGAAATGCAACGCCGCTTAATTCTGCTTAAAGCGGGAAAAATCCTGCGTTGTAGAAAGTTCGCCGTCGTGATAAAATCATTTTAAATTTTTTGGAAAGGGAAATTAAATTGGTCGCGCATGTTTTTGTTGACGCCGAGAACGTTCCGCCGGACGTGACTTTTCGTGTGGTTGAACACTTCGGCAAGGAGCACAAGATAACTCAAGTCGATATTGTCGGCAAAGAAGAATCGCTTCCGTTAAAATATCGCGATCTTGACCGCCGCCTTTTCCGAGTTCAAAATTGTTTTTACGGCAAAAATTCTGCGGACACTTGGATTTGCATAGAAATTGTGCGGGCGATAATTGACGAGCCCGATTTGGAGCTGATAATTATTCTTTCGAGCGACAAAGATTTTTTGCCCGCGATAAAATTCGCCGCCGACTACGAGAAAAAAATTTTCATTGTCTCGGACGGCAAAAGTCACAGAAATTTAAAGACACAACTGCAAAATATCAGAGTGCCGCCCGGAGCCGTCGAATTGAAAGATTTTCGTTGCGCCTTCGATGAAGTTTCTCAAAGGCTGTCGCAATTTTTACCGCTTCTTTGGTATGATTCGCAAAAAATTCTTATGGACAATGCCGATTTGCTGAAATTTATTTTGGTGCGCAAGCAAAACGGGAAAATTTGCGAAGTGCCTTTTCTTGAGGGAATAAACGTCAACGACTTCAGACAAATGTTGCGCGAGTTGAAAGTTTTCGCGCCGAAAATGTCGATTTACAGATTTTGCGCGAGTAATTTTTTGAAAGTCAAGAATGAGTGCGTTTATTTAATGAAGGAAGAAGAAATTTTGCCGCCGATAACGCAACTTGAAACGGTCGACAAATTTTTATCGCGAAATGCGGCGGACGTTATAAAAATTTTCGTCAAGCACGGCGAAAAAATTTTTGAAATTCCTTTTGTAAACGGGATGCCGCTTGAGCTTTTCGGGAAACTTCTTCGGCAGAAAAAAATAATCGGCAAGACGGTTGCGGTTTCAAAAGTTGCGGAGAAAAGTTTGTTGACGGTTCGCGAGGAAAAAGTTTATCTGCGCGGCGAGGAGGAGCTTGAAAAAATTTGCAACGACTTGGCGGATAATGTCGACCAATTTTTTTTGGAGCACAAGGATGAGATTAAAAAAATTTTCATCAAACACGGGCAGAAAATTTTTGAGATACCTTTTGTGAACGGGATGTCTCTTGAAAATTTCGGGAAACTTCTGCGCGGAAAAAAAATAATCGGCGTGACTGTTTCGCCGAAATCGATAGCGGAAAAGAGTTTACTTGCCGTCAAGGGCGGGAAAGTTTATCTGCGTGACGAAGACGATTTGAAAAAAGTTTTCGAGGAGAGCTTAAGCGACGTTGACAAATTTTTTAACGAGCATGCAAATGAACTCCGAATGATTTTTATCAAGCAGGGACAAAAAATTTTTGAGATGCCTTTTGTGGACGGGATGTCGGTTGAACTTTTCGGCAAAATGTTGAGCCAAAAAAATATTGCGGGGCGACCGTCAACGGTAAAAAACATTGCCGCGCAGAGTTTGCTTGACATTCGCGAAGGAAAAGTTTTTCTGTTGAAGGAAGAAGAATTGGCGGCGGCTTACGAGGAATTTTATGAAAATGTCGACGATTATTTGAATGAACACGCTTTGGAAATTCGTTCGGTGACGATTCGGCGCGGCAGAGATTTTTTTGAAATTCCCTTCGTAAACGGAATGCCGCTAAAAATTTTCGGGAAACTTTTGGTCGAGCGAAAAATAATTGTGGGATTCACTTCGCCGCTGACGATAGCGGAAGAAAGTTCCTTAATCATGCGCGACGAGAAAATTTATTTGAGACAGGAAGGATTAATATGAAAATTATTGAACCGGGCGTTGAATTGGTTGACGACTTCGACGCGGCGGAGATTATGAAAAAAATCGAGCGGGCGGGGCGCGTCTGCTACAAATCGGAAGGAAATATCAAGGACGACAGCGCGGAGAAATTTATTCGCGGGATAATCAAGCGCGGGCATGAATCGGTTATCGAACACGCGACTGTTTCTTTCAAAATCATTTGCGACAGAGGCGTTACTCATGAACTTGTTCGCCACCGTTTGGCAAGTTATTGCGTAACCGGCGACACAATTATTCCTTCATATATCGCAAAAAAAAGATTCTCCGCCAAAAAACGCAACATAGAAACCATTTACAGGTGGTTCACGAATCCAAAATGCCACGCGATTTTTCAACAACTCGTTATAAGAAGTTTTGACGAACAAACTCATTCTGTCGTGCCTAATAAAATAAAGAATGTTTTCTTCAATGGGATAAAAGATGTTTTTGAAGTAAAGACTGAGAGCGGCAGAAGTTTAAAATGCACGGACGGACATCAATTTTTTACTGACGACGGCTGGAAAACGCTAGCCGAGCTTGAAATTGGAAATTTTATTTATGTTAATGGTTTGGTATCGCTCGAAAATGAAGAGTGGCTACGATACAATTATCTCACACTAAACAAAACACGTAAGCAATTGGCTGAAGAAATCGGCTGTTCGGAAGTGCGTTTATACAAAGCGTTTAAGCATTTCGGGATAAAAAAGCCTTTATCTGACAGACCAAATCGCCGACCGGGTTACGGTGTTAAAGGAATGTTCTCTGACGAACAACGTAATGAAATAAGCAAAAGAATGAGCGGCGAGAATAATCATCGTTATTTGGAAGACAGAAATTCATTGTCAACATCGGGTGCTTATGCTGAAACTTACAGGAAATTTTCTTCGGACGCCAATGAATGCGAATACTGTGGCAGTAATCAAAATATCGAGATTCATCACACAGATAAAAATCCAAGAAACAATGCGGACGAAAATATAAAATTTCTTTGTAGCAAGTGTCATCATCTTTGGCATCATCCTTACGCAGTCGGAGCTTTCAAGGATAAAATTTTAAGTATCAGCTATATCGGGCAGGAAACAGTTTACGATTTGGAAATGGCGGCTCCGTATCATAATTACGTTGCCAACGGAATAATTGTCCACAACTCCCAAGAAAGTTCTCGATTTTGCGATTATTCGGCGGGAAAATTCGGCGGCGAATTAACTTTTATCAAACCGTGTTTTTGGCGCGAGGACGATAAAAATTTTTTATTGTGGAAAGAGACAATGGCTCTGCTTGAAAAAAATTATCTGCAACTCCGTGCAGGCGGCGCACGTCCCGAAGAAGCGCGTTCAATTCTTCCGAACTCTCTTAAGACAGAAATTTTCGTGACGATGAATCTGCGCGAGTGGCGACATTTTTTGAAATTGCGGACGGCAAAGGCGGCGCATCCGCAAATGCGGGAAGTCGCGCTGAAGATTTATAAAACCTTGGTAGAAAAATTGCCCGCCGTCTTTGACGACATTCAGCCTTAAAAATTTTTTCATGTTGTAGACAAACGTCCTACATTGAAATATAATCGAAAAAAATTTTTTAAGGAGTGTCGGACATGAAAATTACAATCGGCAGCGATCACGGCGCGGTTGAACTGAAAGAGGAAGTCAAAAAAGTTTTGGCGGAGTTTGAAGGTGTCGAAGTCAAAGACATTGGAACTTTCGGCAAGGAGTCGGTTGATTATCCCGACATTGCCGAGAAAGTCTGCGCGGACGTTGTGAGCGGCGCGGCGGACAGAGGAATTGTCCTTTGCGGCACGGGAATCGGCATTTCCATTTCGGCGAACAAAATCAAGGGGATTCGCTGTGCGCTGTGCAATGAAATTTATTCGGCGAAAATGAGTCGTGAACATAACAACGCAAATGTTTTGGCAATGGGCGGGCGCGTTATCGGTTCGGAAGTTGCGGGACAAATTGTTCGTACTTGGATGACGACGGAGTTTGCGGGCGGCAGGCATGAGAGGCGCGTTAATAAAATCATGGCTCTTGAGAATAGGTAAAAAAATCTCTCCGATAAAATTTTCATCTCGAAGACAACCTTCGGGATATTTTTTTGGCTTTTTGACAATATCTTGTCAAAGAAAATAAAGCGTGATAAAATTTCTCCGAAAACAAAAAGGCGGGTGAACCGATGGTAAAAGAAACAGCGCGGGCGAAAATAAATTTGACGTTGGACATTTTGGGCGTGAGGTCTGACGGGTATCACGAAGTATCAATGATAATGCAGACGATTGAACTCGCCGACGAAGTGGGGCTGAAAAAAATTTCGGGCGGAATAAGTTTGAAAATGGATACGTCGGAGATAATCGGCGGCGAAAAAATTCCGCTTGACGAAAAAAATTTGGCATGGCGAGCGGCGGTCGAGTTTCAAAAATTCTGCGGAAAAAATTTCGGCGTCGAGATAAACATTAAGAAAAAAATTCCGATTGAGGCGGGTTTGGCGGGCGGCTCGACGGATGCGGCGGCAGTAATTCGCGGCATGAATCGGCTTTACGAAACAAATCTGACGGAAGAGGAGCTCTGCAAAATCGGAATGCAAATCGGTGCGGATGTTTCTTTCTGCATAATCGGCGGCATATGTCTTGCCGAAGGGCGCGGCGATACTTTGACGAGACTTGATCCGATAAAAAAATTTAATGTCGTCTTGGCTAAGCCCGACGGCGGCATTTCGACTGCTTGGGCTTACAAAACATACGACGACAATCCCACCGAAAAACGAATACCGAACGATAAAATCATTGAGCATTTTAAGCGCGGAGAATATGACGCGGCATTTAAATATTTTTCAAACGCCCTTGAAAAAGTTGCGGCGCAAAAAATCCCCGCCATTGCCGAGTTGAAAAGCAAAATGCTTGCCGCCGGTGCCAAAGCCGTTTCAATGAGCGGGTCGGGCTCTACGATTTTTGCATTGACTGACGAACAAGGCGTTGAAAAAATCGCCGAGAGCGTCGAAAATTTGGGCGCACAAATTTTTATTACAAAGACTTTTTAAGTAAGGATGAATAACAATGGGCAACAGACTTGAACCGATAACGATAAATAATTATCAGCCGCTCCGCGAAACGGTTTGCGAGGCACTGCGCGACGCAATACGGCGCGGAATTTTGGAGCCGGGCGAACGTTTAATGGAAGTGCAATTAGCCGAAGAATTGGGGATAAGTCGAACGCCCGTGCGCGAGGCAATTCGCAAGCTCGAACAGGAAGGCTATGTGATAATGTTGCCGCGCAGAGGAACTTACGTCTCGGATGTTTCGGTTAAAGACGTCAAAGAAATTTTCGAGATTCGCTCGGCACTTGAATCGCTTTCAACCGAATTGGCGACGGTGCGCATTGAGCCCGATGAACTTGAAAAACTCCAAAATTTACTCGTCGAAATCGAAGGGCACATAAAAAATAACGACATTGAAAAAATAGTTGCGACGGACATTGAATTTCACGGCTTGCTTTATCAAGTCAGCCGCAACGAAAGACTTGTTACGATAATCAGTAACTTGAAAGAACAACTTGCGCGTTTTCGCACGCTGTCAATGTCTTATCCCGGACGCCTTCAAGAAACTTTGGAGGAGCATCGGGCAATGGTCGAGGCGATAGCGGCGGGCGATGCAAATGCGGCTCGCGAGGCGGCAGAACGTCATATGGAACAGGCGGAAGAAACTCTTCTCAAAGCGATGCGAAAAAAATAGGAGTTAATGACAGATGGCAATTAAAAAGGAGAATAAATATGGAACTTGAAACCCTGATACTGGCAGCGGGCAAGGGCACGCGCATGAAAAGCAAATTGCCCAAAGTCCTGCATAAAGTCGGCGGCAAGCCGATGGTTGAATACGTGATAGAGGCGGCAAAAAAAATCGGCTCGACGCGTGAAGTTATGGTAATCGGTTCGGGCGCGGAACTTGTTGAAAAAACAATTTCGGGCGTCGAATTCGTTTTGCAGGAAGAACAGCTTGGCACGGGTCACGCTGTACTTACGGCGAAAAAAAAATTTGCGGAATCGAAAGGCACAGTTTTAATTTTGTGCGGCGACACTCCGCTTTTGACAAGTGAATTGCTGAAAGAGTTCACAGATGCTCACGAAAAATCAAACTGCGCGGCGACAGTTTTGACTGCCGAAATGCCCGACGCCGCAGGTTACGGCAGAGTAATTCGTGAGGACAACGGCTCCTTTAAAAAAATTGTTGAGGATAAAGATGCTAACGAGGACGAAAAGAAAATTCGTGAAGTCAATGCGGGCGTTTACTGCTTTGACGTACAAAAACTTTTCGGCGCGTTGGAAAAAATCGGCAATGAAAATTCTCAAGGCGAATATTATTTACCCGACGTTTTACCGATTTTAAAAGAGGCGGGAGAAAAAATCGGCGCGTTCAAAGCAGAATATTGCATTGAAACAATCGGGATAAATAATCGCATTCAACTTGCCGCCGCCGATAAAGCTCTTCGCATGAGAAAAGAAGTGGCACTTATGGAAAGCGGAGTTACGATTATCGATCCCAACACAACTTTTATTGACGGCGACGTTCAAATCGGGCAGGATACAATTATTTATCCGAACACTTACATTGAGGGCAATACGATAATCGGCGAAGACTGCGAAATCGGTCCCAACGTCCGCTTTACCGATATGAGAGTCGGCAACAAAGTTAAGGCGCAATTCAGCTACTGCCACGAGGCGGAGATTCTTGACGGCGTTACGATGGGTCCTTATGTTCATATTCGTCCCGGAACGACAATCGGCGAGAACGTCAAGATCGGCAATTTTGTCGAAGTGAAAAATTCCAATGTCGGCGAAGGCTCCAAGCTTCCGCATCTTCAATATATCGGAGACACTGACATTGGTTCGGGCGTCAATATCGGTTGCGGAACAGTCACTTGCAATTACGACGGCAAAAAGAAATTCCGCACGACGATTGAGGATAACGCCTTTATCGGTTGCAATACAAATTTGGTTGCGCCCGTTACCGTTAAGGAAGGCGCGTATGTTGCGGCGGGCTCGACGATTACAAAAGATGTTCCGAAAGATAATCTTGCCATTGCCCGCGCTCGTCAAGTAAATGTGGATGTTTGGAACGACAAGAGGAAATAATTTTAAGGAGGAAAATTTTTTCATGAACATAGTAATTTGGGTGCAATATGACACGGTCGCCACTCAAAGCAAAGCAAAGGGACAAAGTTTGTTGAAGGCGGCATTTGCGGCACTCGACAAACCGAAAGGCTCCGTTAATATCGTCGGCATTGTCGAATCTGTTCCCATGCCGATTAACAGACTCAAAGGAGTTATCGACAAAAAAGATTTGGCGAAGGTCGATTGCGATTTAATTCTTGTGACGGGGCATGATGTTGATCTTGATCCGATTTTGGCTGAAGCGGAAAGTCTCGGCGTCGATAAAGAAAAATTTGTTCTCGACCGCACGGTTTTAATTCCCGGTTTTTCGCTTGAGAAATATAAAGAACTGCGCCGCTCGAATTTGTCGATTTTGTCAATGGGTTGGTGGGCAGGCATTGCCTATCACAAACTCGGCTTGCCGGAACTTTCGCCGACTGTCGGCATGTACACCAGCGAAGAAAATTTCATGAACTTCCTGCCCGAAGCGCGTTGGCATTTGAAGAAGGATTTGCACTTTGAACGCACGGAATACAATTCGGATTTGGGAACAAATTATCCGATTTTCTGGCTTGACGGCACGCAATGGTTTATGAACGGCTTTACCAATGACGCCGACGCTTTGGAGGCTTGGAACGAGCGCAAGGATAAAATTAATTGGTCAAATGTTTTGGTGACAATGCACACGTCAAGCCCCGCCGTTTTGGAGCGATTTGACTGCTTGCCTTACGCCAAAAAAGTTTGTTTCGTTCCTTTCGAGACGGAACTTGAATCGGGCTTTTACGTCAATCCTGCACTTTGCGGCGGAAATCTTTTGCACGCGGCGGAAGGAATTATCACGGGCGAAGTCAGAGCTTATGACGTTTGGGATTTATTGCTTTACGGAAATAAAACTCTGTTGGTTTGACGATTATGCATAAAGTTATTGAAGAATTTAAAGTACCCGTAAAGGATTATTTTGTCTTTAAACTGAATGAGCGAATTCCTCACGGCTTTTACAAAAGTTGTCGCATTGACGGCAAGGAGTACCAGCTTGTGTATTTTCATTCATTTGGTTTATCGCCGGACAATCTTTTGAAACACATTGCTATCAGGGCACCGGAAGGCGGCAGTTTTGTCGGCAAGGAAGTTGAGTTCATATTTTTAAGCGCAAAAGGCAATTCGTAATGCACAAGGGAGAAGGTTTTCATTCCTAATTCCTAATTCATAATTCCTAATTAAATTTTTGGGGAGCTGTTGAAAAGTGAGCATTAACGGCAACACGAGTAACCTCTGCTTGATGACGGGCAATGCCAATCCCGAATTGGCAAAAAAAATCGCCGAGCATGTCGGCGTTGAATTGGTTGATACTTTTGTCGGGCGATTCAACAACGGCGAGACGCAAGTCATGATTAACAGGAGCATTCGCGGCAAGGATATTTTTATCGTCAATCCGACTTCGCAACCCGTCAACGATAACTTGATGGATTTGCTTATCATGGCGGACGCTTGCAAAAGAGCTTCGGCGCATTCAATTACGGCGGTCGTACCTTATTACGCCTACGCCCGTCAAGACAGAAAAACTCGCGGGCGCGAGCCCATTTCGGCGAAACTCGTTGCAAATTTAATCGTTGCGGCGGGCATAACCAGAGTTTTAACCGTCGATCTCCACGCGGGACAGATTCAAGGCTTTTTCGATATTCCCGTCGATCATCTCAGAGCGGCTCCCATTCTTGCCGCGTATTTCAGTGAACAAAATTTCGGCGAAGATTTGGTCGTAGTTTCGCCCGACTTGGGCGGCGTCACTCGCGCCAGAAAGTTGGCTGATTATCTCAAAGCTCCAATCGCCATTATCGAAAAACGGCGTCCGCGTCCCGGCGAAGCCGAAGTTATGAGCATTATCGGCGACGTAAACGATAAAGTTGCGCTTATGGTTGATGATATTGTTGATACGGCGGGCAGTCTTTGCGAAGGCGCGAAGGCTCTAAAAAAACTCGGCGCGAAAAAAGTTATCGCCGCCTGTACTCACGCCGTTTTGAGTAAAAATGCCGTCGAGAAAATCAACAACTCCGAAATGGAACAACTTGTCATCACGGATACGATACCTTTGCCGCCCGAAAAACAATCGCCGAAAATTACTGTGCTCAGCATGGCGGAGGCTATCGGCGACGTGATTTTGAGCATTCAATCTCATCGCTCGGTAAGTCTTCTCTTCAAATAAGTTTCGATAAAAATTTTATGGCGGTGAGCGATCGCCGCCGATTTTTTTATCCCCTTTTTTTCCAAAAAGTGGATACGCAAAACCGATATTTAAACTACTTTTTCTTTGTTGCGCCAAAGAAAAAGTAGCAAAAAGAAAAGCGCTCAGACCGGCAATGAAACATCCTGTTTCAGTTGCCGGCGACCGCCCATCCTTGGGCGGTCGGTTTTCGCTTACTTCTGCAAGGGATTAAATTTTAGGAGGAATTTTTCATGGCTGTTGAAAAATTGGAGTTCCAAGCCGAAACTAAACGGCTTCTTGATCTCGTCGTCAATTCGATTTACACAAACAAGGAAATTTTTCTGCGCGAACTTATTTCAAATGCAAGCGACGCGATTGACAAGCTCCGCATTGAATCGCTGACCGACAGCAAACTTTTGGACGGCAACGAGGATTTTGAAATTTTTATCGTTCCAGATGAAAAAACCGCAACAATTACCGTTTCGGATAACGGAATCGGCATGAACCGCGACGAAGTCATTAAAAATATCGGCACAATCGCCAAGTCGGGCACGAAAGATTTTCTGGAAAAAATTCGCGAATCTTCCAACGCCGCCGCGCAGGAACTTATCGGACAATTCGGCGTCGGTTTTTATTCCGCGTTCATTGTTGCCGATAAAGTCGAGCTGATAACTCGCAAGGCGGGCGAAACTCAAGCCGTCAAATGGACTTCCGACGGCGCGGGCGAATACGAACTTGAAGACTATGAAAAAAATTCTCGCGGCACAACGATTATTCTCCATCTCAAAAAAGAATTTTGCGGCGATGACGAATACAATTTCACCGATGTTTACGAAATCGAACGCCTTGTCAAAAAATACTCCGATTTTGTCCGCTACCCGATTAAAATGAATTTTGAGGTTAAGGGCAAGGAAGAAGACGAGCCGTCGATTGAAATTCGCACGGTAAATTCCATGAAGCCGCTTTGGACGAGAAATAAATCCGAGATCACTCGCGAAGAATACGACGAATTTTTTAAACAGCAACTTCATGAATGGGAGTCGCCGCTTGAAATTTTCCACGTCAAGGCGGAAGGCACCGTCGAATATACCGCGCTCCTTTGCATTCCCAAGCGCGCCGCGCAGAATCTTTATTACTCCGATTATGAGGCGGGACTTCAACTTTATTCGCGTCACGTTTTCATTATGGACAAGTGCAAAGATTTTCTGCCCGACTGGTTGCGTTTTATGAAAGGTTTGGTTGATTCGCCCGATTTGCCGCTGAATATTTCCCGCGAAGTTCTTCAGCAAAGCCGCGAAGTTAAAGTTATCGGCAAGGCGTTGGAAAAAAATATTCTCAAACAACTTTCCAAAATGCTAAAGGATGAACGCGACAAGTATGAAGAATTTTGGGCGCAATTCGGCAAGTCTCTTAAAATCGGCGTTTATAACAGCATGTTCGATACCAAGTTAAAGGACAGCTTGAAAGATTTGCTTCTTTTCCAAACGTCGAAGGACGGAAAATTTTCTTCGCTTGCCGAATACGTCGAGCGTATGCCCGATTTTCAGAAAAAAATTTATGTCGCGGCAGGTAAAGATGCGGCGGCGATTGAACACCTTCCGCAAATGGAACTTTTGCGCGAACGCGGGCTTGAAGTGCTTTATTTGACGGATCCCGTTGACGAATTCACGATTGAAGTTTTGCACGAATACGCCGAAAAACATTTCCAATCCATAACCAAAGAAGACTTCGAGCTTGACGACGCCGAGTCGCAGAAAACTAAAGCCGAAGTCGAAGAAATTGCCAAGTCTCACGAAGATTTTCTTAAGGATGTCAAAGAGGCTATCGGCGGCGACGTTAAGGAAGTTCGATTGACTTCGCGGCTTAAATCGGGCGCGGTTTGTCTCGTGACGGGAGCAGATTCACCGTCTTTGTCAATGGAAAAAACTTTCGCGGCAATGAATAATCCGCTGTTCAAAGCGACGCAAATTTTGGAACTCAATCCGAATCATGCGGTGTTCAAAAAGTTGGAAAATCTTCACGCGCAGGATAAAAATTCGTCCGAGTTCAAAAATCTCTGCACAACACTTTATTCGCTTGCTTTGCTGATTGAAGGCGTCATGCCCGACAATCCCGCCGACCTTGCCGATAAAGTCACAGATCTTTTGACGAAATAAATTTTTCTCCGTAAAAAAAAATAGCCGCTCCAAAATTCGGAGCGGTTTTTTTGTCGGAAAGCGGATTCAAAATAAGCCGGGAAGAACATTTTGCAACAAGCTTAGAATCATTACGACAGCCAAACCCGTCAAGCCCGCGATAAAGCCGCCAAGCGTCCAAGCTTTCATTGTCTGCGGGAATGTGAAGCCCGAAAATCTGTTGACGACTCAAAAACCAGAATCGTTCGGTAAGGATATTTGACACAAAATAAATCCCAACAACATCAGCGGAACATTGAAATCTTGCATTGTGTCTACAATGTAATCGCCAATGCCTGTCGCATTGATTATTGCACCGAAACTTCTGCCCGCGCCCGTTATCAATAAAAGTACCATGCCCGCTTGCGAGCCCGCTTCGGTTCTCAAAAGGCGGCGTAAAATCCCCGGCTTTAGCTATGGGGATATAAGCCGCACAAAAAATTGCCAAAACACTTTTTGCGTTCTATAATGTAAAAAAAATATTAGTGAGAGGTGAAAAGTAAAAATTTTGGACAGACCCGGTGTAAAAGGCAGTTCAAATATGCCCTCAAAACTACTGTAGCAGTGCCCGAGCCCTTTGACCCCTGTCGCCCACCACAACGCCCGGATGGAGGGGCAAAGTTAAGGGTAAAATCAGCACTCCGGCGTAGGACAGACAGACTAAAGCAAAAGTTTGTAAGAACACAGGGCGGGGCATCGTCCTGCGGAGGCAAATCGCCGCACGAAAAAATTTGTCACTGCAAAAATTTTAGTCTAAAATATTTTAGTGGGTTTATTTGTGGTTTGCTTAACGGAGGAACGTCGAGCAAACCAATTTTTTTATGCGCCGAGCATTTCAACGATACTTTTCAAAGTGTCGACGTTGCCGACGTTGCCGGGAAAAATTATGTAAATCATGACAGGGAATTTACTTTCCGCGCCTATTTTCCAAACGGGAATGCCCGCCGCCACTTGACCGAGTACCAAAGCTTTTTTGACGCTTAAACCTTTTGTTCCAACGTCAGAAGAAGTAATTCCGCCCTTCGCGATTAAAAATTTCGGCGAACATTTATTCGATTGACAATGCTTGTCAAAGCTTCGGAGATATTCACGGACGCCGCAAGATTTTTTTCCGCATTGCCGACGTCCAAAACTTTTCTGCCGGTATAAATCGCCGTCGTCTGTCCGCGAGAAATATTTTCTTTCGCCTGCCGAATAATTTTATCGACTGCGCCCAAATCTGAAACATCAAACTCAATGAACGCAACCGAAGAAATTTCCTTAAGTTCATCAAGTTGCGCGGTGTTTTTCTTGACGTGAGAGCCTGCAATTATCAAGCCGCCGTTGGGATTTTTTTAGTCATCAAGTTCTGCGCGGGTTAAAAGCGATTTATCTTCGCCGCCGATAATTTTTGTGAACGCCGCCGCCGTTCTGAACATGAAATTTTTTCCCGACTTTATCAGCGCAAGCGCAAAAATTTCCACGTCGACATAATCAACGGCATTGACGATAACTTTATTGAAGTCGTAAACATTTTCGCGCCGCGCAGAGATTTTTTCAATGTCGCCGCCGACGCAGATCCGTTCGGCAATTTTTTATGTTCTTCGAGAGTTTTTTCTTCGGAGTTGCCGCAAGTTCCGTGAAATGTTTTGACTGCGTCGGAGTAACGGAACTCATATCGGCGATAATCATTCCTTCGTTGACGCCAGCCAAAATTCCGTCCGTGCCCGTCAAAAGCGATTCAACAATTTTTCCATTCGGAACCATCGTAATGACAACGTCTTGTCCCGCAAAAGTTTCTTTGGGCGTTGTAGCAGACTTCGCGCCCGCCCTAATCATTTATTCGACGGCGGCGGCGTTAATGTCGTAAACCTTAACTTCAATTCCGCCTTGAGCAAATTGCGAACCATAGGTTTTCCCATAATTCCCGGCTCGATAAAATCGACTTTCCTCATAATGCATTCCTCCAAAATATTTTTTATCGAAAACGTGTCTCGAAAGATATTAAGCGGCGTTATTGGTTTTTGAAAAAACTGTTGTTATAATTCCCTTGTGTTGATTTCTGAAAGCCAACCAATGGGTTCGGTCAGTATCTACGGCGATAACTTCAAAGTAATAGTAGCTGAGGCACCAGCCGCGACTTCTTAATTAGTAATGAGTAATGAGTAATTAGCAATGAATTTTCATTACTAATTGCACATTGCTAATTGTTTCGTCGCGTTGCTGATTTTTTTTAATGTCCGGGCAACGAGTGTTCATCAGACCTTGCGGCAAAAGCCAAACCAAAATTATTTAATTTAAAATAAGAAGCCCCTGCCTTTAGGCGTGGGGAGTGTCACGTGTAACACGCAGTATACAACTAAAACTTTTGAAAAAAATTAGTCTCCTTAAACAGCCAATGCAAATCAAAAATTAATCCGCCATCATTTCGTGCAAGATATTTTCCGTCATGTTCATATGATCGACAAGTGCTCTTATCGCGCCGTCGGTATCGCGTCGTTTAACTGCGGAAAAAATTTTTTCGTGTTCGTCAATCGCGGCGAGTGTTCGATTTTGTTTTTTCAGTGAACTGACAATCGCCTGTTCCTGTTGTGTCCGCATGAAGTTATAATTATTTTCGTCAGAGATTGCCGCCGGCATGTCCTGTTTTACGCAAATTTCCATTTGCTTAAGAATTTCTTGTCCTTCGCGTGTATCCAATCCGATTATCAAAGCGCGAAGACTCGCGCTCTCAATCGCAGTTCGCGCTTGGATTATCTGTTGCACGTCGAAAAAATGAATCAGTCTGACGCTGAAACCGCGCCCGCTGAAAACGTCCACAAGATTTTCAAAACGCAACTGCAAAATTGTTTCGCGAACGGGAGTTCGAGAGACTTGCAATTTGTCGGTGATCATCTGCTCGGAATAAATTTCGTCCATTTTTTGAGTGAATATAGATTTGATCTTTGCAGGAGATTTTATTTGCCGTTTGTCAACAGTTCCAAAAAAATATTTTGAAAAAAAATTAACCGCCCAAAAATTTTGAGCGGTTTTTTTCATTCCTTGAGCCTTTTGACATTTTTTTCTTTTAATGTTCAAAGAAATGATTCTTTTATTTTTTGCCATGAAATTATTCCTCGTCGCCGACGGTCAAAACTGCCATAAAAGCTTCCTGCGGCAATTCGACACTGCCAACGGCTTTCATGCGTTTTTTGCCCGCCTTTTGTTTCTCCAGAAGTTTGCGCTTGCGCGAAACGTCGCCGCCGTAACATTTCGCCAAAACGTCTTTGCGCCGCGCCTTGACGGTTTCGCGGGCGATAATTCGTCCGCCGATAGCCGCTTGGACGGGAATATCAAAAAGTTGTTCGGGAATAATCCTTTTGAGTTTCAGCGCGAGAATCCGTCCGATTTTTGCGGCACGACTTTTATGAACAATCGAACTCAGCGCGTCAATCAAATCGCCGTTCAAAAGAATGTCCAACTTCGCAAGATCGCTCTGCTTGTATTCGGAAAGTTCATAGTCAAGGCTGGCATAACCGCGAGTCATCGATTTGAGTTTGTCGAAAAAATCATAGATAATTTCGTTGAGCGGCATTTCGTAAACGATCATGACGCGAGTTTTGTCGATATAATCCATGCTCCGATAAGTGCCGCGCTTATCGCGACAAAGTTCCATAACCGCGCCGATAAATTCGCTCGGAACAATCACGGTCGCCTTAACCATCGGTTCTTCAATAAATTTAATTTCGGTGACGGGCGGCAACGCGGCGGGATTGTCAATCGTGAAAATTTTTCCGTCCGTCTTATGAACTTTGTAAACGACGCTCGGCGCAGTCGTCACGAGTTTTAATTTGTATTCGCGCTCCAAACGCTCTTGAATAACATCCATATGCAACAAACCCAAAAAGCCGCAACGAAATCCGAATCCCAATGCGGCTGAAGTTTCGGGCTCGTAAACAAGTGCGGCGTCGTTCAGCTGAAGTTTTTCAAGCGCGTCTTTTAAATTGTCATAGTCAACGCTGTCCGTCGGGTAAAGCCCGCAAAAAACCATTGAGACCGGCGCACGATACCCCGCCAATGCTTCGGCGGGATTTTTTGAAGTCGTGATTGTGTCGCCTACCCGAACGTCGCGAACATCTTTCAAACTGCCGCAAATGTATCCGACTTCGCCCGCGCAGAGTTCCTCAAGTTCAGTCATTGCGGGAGAAAAAATTCCTATTTCCGTTGCCTCAAATTCTTTGCCCGTCGCCAAAAGTTTCAACGTATCGCCCTTACGAACTTTTCCGTCAAAAATTCTGACATGCGCAACCGCGCCTTTGTAGGAATCAAAATAAGAATCGAAAATCAGTGCTTGCAAAGGTTTTGACTCGTCACCTTCGGGCGGCGGGATTTTTTTTACAATCGCTTCCAAAATTTCCTCGACGCCTTCGCCGGTTTTCGCGGAACATTTAACCGCGTCGCTTGCGTCAAGCCCTATTGCCTCCTCAATTTCTGCGCGGGCTCTTTCAACGTCGGCACTCGCCAAATCGATTTTGTTGATGACGGGAACAATTTCCAAATCATGTTCCAACGCCAGATAAACATTCGACAAAGTTTGTGCCTCGACGCCTTGAGTGGCATCGACAACCAAAAGTGCTCCTTCGCAAGCGGCAAGACTTCGCGAAACTTCGTAAGTAAAATCGACGTGACCGGGCGTGTCGATTAAATTCAGCTGATAAGTTTCGCCGTCCCGCGCCGTGTATTTCAAACGAACAGTCTGCGCCTTTATCGTAATGCCGCGCTCGCGTTCAAGCTCCATGTTGTCCAAAAATTGTTCGTTCATATCGCGCTTTTCAACCGTGCCCGTCATTTCAATTAACCTGTCGGCGAGCGTCGATTTGCCGTGATCTATGTGCGCTATGATTGAAAAATTCCTTATCTTGTCGTTCAAAAAATTTCCTCCGTTCTTTAATCTCTCAAAGCAGAGCGTATTGCCGAAATTTCTTGCGCCGTAAATAATCCTTCGGGCGATTCGCGAATCATTATGTCATGAAGTTTCAGTTTCAAATCCTCCAATTCGACGGGAGGTTTTGCCGCCGCCTCCGATAAAATTATTGTTTTCGTCTGCGCGTCAACGTATTGCTGAGTTTTGTAAATGACTGTCTCGACCAATGCCCGACTTTCTCTGCTCAATTCCGGCGGCGCGTAAAGCATCCGAATTTTTATCTGCTCCTCAATCGAATCCTGCTCCAAAATCAAAAATCGCATGTGCAACGCATCGGCATTGAAATTTTGCGCGTCAATCGAATTCAAACCCTCAATTATGTTGTGGTATGATTGCCAATTTCTGTCAAGACGATCAATATCCTTTTGATAAGCCGCGTACCACTCGCCGAAAATTTTTTGTTGCTCCAGCAGTTCTTCAAGTTGCGCCCGCGAAATTTTTTCCTGTTGAACTTGCTGACCGCGAATAAACGCGCTTGTGCCGAATACAATTACCAAAACCGCGCAGATTATCATGAAAGTTTTTTTCGTCGGCGAAAATTTGTAAAGAAATGCCATCGTCACGACCGCCGCGATTAAAATTAATGCAATCATAATTCAAACCACCGCGAAAAATTTTGTTCGCCGCCAAAAGTTATCAATTCGCCGATTTTCGGAGTCAAAAGCTCGTAATTTTTTCCCGCACTCTCGGCAAGCAAATCTTTGTAAGGTTCATTCCACATGTGCCGCGCCAATGCAAATTTTCCCGAATGAATCGGCACAACTTTTTTGGCGCGAATATCTTCCGAAGCCTGCGCGGTTTCGTTCGGCAACATGTGAATCGCGTGCCATGCCAAATTATACTGCCCGTTTTCCATAAATGCCAAATCGAAGTCGCCGAATTTTTTTCCAATGTCTTTGAAATGCTCCGAGTAGCCGCCGTCGCCGGAACAAAAAATTTTCCGCGCAGATGTCACGAAGGCAAAGGCGCACCATTCGGTTGGATTTTGCGTCAACATGCGCCCCGAAAAATGCTGGCTCGGTAAAATGTGCGCCGTCAAGCCGCGTCCGAAGTCGATAACCGAATCCCAATCTTCCTCAATGATTTTTTCCGCGTCAAAGCCCCATTGCTCAAAATATTCTCCGACACCCAGCGGACAAAGCACGGTTTTTATCTTCGGCTTGAGAGAAATAATCGTAGGATAATCGAGATGATCCCAATGGTCGTGTGTTATCGCCAAAATATCAATCGGCGGGAAATTTTCGGCGGAATAAATATTGCTGCCTTCAAAAGCGCGGTTGACAAAAAAAATCGGCGAGGCATACGGAGAAAATACCGGGTCAAGCAAAATTTTTCGTCCGCCGAGCTGAAGATAAATCGTCGAATGCCCCATCCAAACCGCGCAGTCTTCGTTGCCGAGCGAATTTAAATCGGTTTTGATTGTCGGAACGGGCTTCGGCGGCACAAGTCCCGCTTTATCGCCGAATAAAAATTTCCACGTCGCCACAATCCGATTTTCTTTATCTTGAATTTCTTCGCTCATGACTTTTACGGGCGTCAAGCACTCGAAATGATCTTTGAAGTAATGCGGCGAAGATAAAATCTTTTCAAGCCGCGAACCCGTCGGCAACCTTCCGAATTCCGGACGATTTATGTAATAAAAAATTCCGCCGCCCGCCGCCGCCGTCAAGCCCGCCGCGCCGATTAGAAAATTCCTGATAAAATTCCTGCGATTCATCAAAATCCCTCGCTGTAAAATTTTCAAAGTCATTATACACGATTAAGGAAATTTTTTACAACGCACAAAAAAAATCCGCTCCCCGCGTCGAAGAGCAGATTTTTTAATCGAAAGAAATGTTTCGCCCGAAATTTTCAGCCCGCGCCTTGATAAAATCTTTCGCCGCCTCGTGAATCACGACTTGGTTTATAAAATCGCTCAGATATTCATCAAAAATTTCTTCGCGCTCGCAAAGTTCCATCAATCGCTGAAAATTTTCTTCCGCGTCAAGATCATATTCGATTCTGTGGAGAAGTCGCGATAAATCTGCGCGGATTTCGGGCGTAAATAAATTTTTCAGCGCGGCAACTTCCGCTGTGCACTTGCAAGCTTTCACCAACCAAATTTTTGTCGTCAAATCCTCACTGAAATTTTCAAATCCGAACTTTTCCCAATCCGTTACCGAAATTTTTTCTCTCTCGCCCGGCAAAAAGTGAATTTCTTTGTAAATCGCATCGTCCAACAGCTTTACAACGTCCGATTTTGCCCAAAATCTCCGCTCGTTGCTCAAAAATCGTCCGCATCTCAGATTTTCAAGCACTTTTATAAATCGAACGTTATAAAATTGCGTCAACAAAAAGCCCGAATCCTTCAGCAAGTGATTATACGCCATCAACATTGAATAAAAATTTTCTCCGACCGTCAAAACGTCTTCCGCAATGATTATTTCAAAAATTTTCGGTGCAGTCGGCAATTCTTCCGTTAAATCTGCGCGAAATTCGTTGCAAAGCTCTTTTATTTCGGGCGAAAACTCCTTTTTCAGCAAAGCAATCTGCGCGGCGGGCAAAATTTCTCGCAACGCCGATAAAAACTGCTCATTTTCTACTAAAAGTATATTTATCGGCAAAAAATCAGGCGAAACGAACTGTAAAAGCCCGCGTCGCTCGTCATTATCAATCATTTTATTTGTAACCCCACTTAAAAATAAATTTCAAAGGAACTGTCAAACCTTCCAAAATAGAAACGGGCACTTCATTTTTAATTTCGGCTTTTTCAGCGTCCGTCATCAGTTCCAAATCTTTATCGTCGAACAAAATATACTCGTCGTCGAGAAAATATTTACCGTCGCGCAGAAGATAAACCGTCACACTTTTAATCCACGGGTCGATAATCCAATATTCTCGCACGCCGTTTGCCTCGTAAGTGTCTTTTTTAATTGTAACATCTCTTTTTTTGGTAGAGCGGGATAAAACTTCGACGAGCATATCCGGTGCGCCGTAAATTCCCTTGTTCCAATCGATAATTGATGAATTTTCTTCCAAAACAACGATTAAATCCGGCTTGAAAAGAGGACCGTCCTTGAGATAAACGTCAACATCATCTACGAACACGTAACCGGCGTTTTTCGCATCCAAATAACTGAAAAAAAATGCATAAAGTCTTCCGATAATGCTACCGTGAGTCGGATTTGCCGCAGGTGCCATAATTTTTTTACCTCCAATAATTTCGTAAGACGGATAGAGCAAACGTTCATTGAGAATCTCGGTTGCCATTTAAATCGCCTCCAAACTTTTATAAAAATCTTCGACAAAACTTTTCGTGTCGGTCAGTTTATCAACAGAAATTTTTTCTGTCAACGCCGCGAGTTTTGCTCGATTATTCGCCATTTCGACGGCTTTTTTTATGTAATCGTCAATATTTTCTACAATCAGCTCTTCAACGTCGGCAATTCGCAAAATATCTGCGCCCGTCCGCGTGTGCGGCAATTTTCCGCATAAATTTAATACAGGAACGCCCATATACAACGCTAAAGCCGTCATCATGCCGCCGGGATAAGGAAATGTGTCCAAAATCAAATCAATCTTGGAATAATCCGAGAAAAAATCATCAGTTCCTGCGCAAATTTTATGAGGATAAATGCCAAATCGTCTGACCCGATAAAGCAGAGATTCTTGCCGACTTTTTAACGGCGTAGTATCACGGAAAATAATCATCGATTCGGGCACGGCGTCCAAAATTTTTTTCACAGCCAAAAGATAATCATCGGTGATTTTCATGAAATTGTTCAGACTGCCGAATACAAATTTTTTGTATGAAAACGGGCAACGAATATTTTTTTCGCGAATCATTTTTTCACTCGGACGGAAGGCAAACGCATTTTTCAGCCGCAAAATCTTTTCGGTAAAAATTTTTTCGTCCGGAGTCAAGAAATTGTCGCCGATAAAATAATCAATAAAATCTGCGCCCGTCGAATCAAAATATCCTATGCCGCAAATCTGAATCCGCGCAGGTCGATACGCCGCAATTTGCAAAGTCGAGCCGCCTTCGGTGTGTCCGCCCAAATCGATTAAAATATCTGCGCCCGCGTCGCGAATTTGCTCCGCCGCTTCTTCAAAACTCGTCTCCGCAATTTCAAAATAGCCGTCGACGTTGCGCCGAATCTTTTTCGTGAATAAATCTTCTTCCTTAGATAAACTCCACGCCGTCACGGAAAATTTTTCGCGATTATAATCTGTTAAAAGTGCTTCATAAAATCGCGCCGCCGAAGAATCACAAAAATTCGGAGATAAATAAGCCACAGATATTTTTTCGGCAGATTTTTTTATCGGCGGAAATTTTTCTGCGTCACGATACAGCGAATTGTAAATTGCGAGTTCATTTTTTAAAATTTTCGCGTCAAGTTGCGGCAGATAATGCAACGCGAACAGATAATTTGAGAAATGCATTCGCTGGCTGCGCAAATATTTATCTGTCATTGCCGCGTTCAAATAAGCCTGCACGGCTCCCTCTGCGTCGCACAAATCGTGGAAACACGCGCCTATCAGCTCATGAACTCGCCACTCTTCCTGCGCGACAGGCAAAAGTTCTTTCAATCGCTCCAATGCCTCCGACGGACGATTTTTTTCCAATAATTTTTTTGCCAATTCCATTTTATCAACTCCCGCGCTGATTTTACCATTTCAACGCCCAAAACTCAAAAAAAATTCCCTCCGGCACTTGCCGAAGGGCTTTTGTTTCAATATAAACTTTCACATGTATTGGCGAGCCGTACTAAAGACGCCGTATATCACGCTACGAAACATCGGGTCTTCAATTCTGTCGATTCGCATTGCCGCCGCAAGCTGTCCGCCAGGAACAAAATGCCACGCTCCGTTCATGTAAGCATAAAACCAATTTGAATAGTTATTATACGAATGATTTTGACCGACAACATGAATTGTTACCCCGAACGCTTGACCTTCTTGCTGAATCGACTCGGTTACAACGTAATAATCATTGATTTTCCCGCCGTTCTTTTCGGTCACTGCATAAACTTCTTGCGCCGAAACTTGAGGAATGTAAGCGAACATAATGCCCGACAAAATCATGAACAGCACCGCAATTTTCCTCATAAAACATCATCCTCTCTTAAATCAAGAAACAATGCCGCCTCAAAAACTTCGCAAGCATTATAAAAAAAAATGATTCTGTCAATGTTTTTTAAATCGAAAATTTCCTTTCGAGCAATAAAAAAACCTCTCAAACTTTCGTCCGAGAGGCTTTTTTTACATTTTCGCTATCAATTCGCGGCTCGACACCCCGCTTATAAGCCGAAATGTCAGTTGCCGCAACTTTTCGTTCGCCTCAATCAATTTCACCCGCACTTCATCGCCAATTTTGAACATTTTTCCCGTTGCCTGCCCGATTATCGCAAATTCCCGCTCCACATATTCATAATAATCGCCGCCAAGCTCCGAAATCCTTACCAAGCCGTCTACTCCGTTATCCAACTCAACGAAAAACCCAAAATTCGTCACACTTTCTATCACTCCGTCAAAATTTTGTCCGACAAATCGTTGCATATACTCAACTGCTTTTAAATCCAATGCCTCGCGCTCTATTTCCGTCGCTCGTCGCTCTCTTTCCGAACTTTTTCGCGCCGTTTCTTCCAAATTCTTCAAAATTTCACCTTTCAACGCCCTGTGAACCATTAAATCGGGGTATCGCCTTATCGGTGACGTGAAATGTGTATAAAATTCCGCCGCTAACCCGAAATGTCCGAGATTTTCTGGCGAATATCGCGCTTGTTGCATCGTTCTTAACGCATAACTCATTATTATTTTCTCTGCAGGCATGTTTTTTGCCTTCGATAAGATTTTTTGGAATTCTGACGGCTCTTTTCCCTTGTTTATGTGTAAATTGAAGTGTGCAAGCAAATTATTCAGCGTCAAAACCTTTTCGGGCGTCGGCAATTCGTGTATTCGATACAAACTCGCGATTTTTTTCTTGATTGTGTGTTCAGCCACCGTCTCATTCGCCAATAACATGCACTCTTCGATTATCGATTCGCCCAATGTTTGTATTCTTTTGGTTATTTCGAGCGGTTTTCCCGCCGAATTCAGCAATATTTTCATTTCGGGTAAGTCGAAGTCTATCGCGCCGCGTTTTTCTCGAATTTTTTTCCGCAAGTCATGTATTTTCTTCAAAACTCGGAGATTTTCCGCGCAATCCGACAAATTTTTATCGCCGTCAAAGAATTTATTCACTTCCTTATAACTTAATCGCCTGAAAACGTGAATAACCGTCGGAAATATCGAATAATCGACGACTTCGCCCGAAAAATCCAATTTCATCTCGCAAGCCATCGCCAAACGGTCTACTCCCGCGTTTAAACTGCAAATTCCGTTGGATAATTCTTTCGGCAACATGGGAACGACCCTATCGACGGGATAAATACTCGTTCCGCGTTCAAAAGCCTCTCGATCCAGCGCAGAATTCCGCTTCACGTAGTGGCTCACGTCGGCAATGTACACGCCCAAAAAAAATCCGCCGTCAATTTCTGCGGCGAACACTCCGTCATCCAAATCTTTTGCGTCCTCGCCGTCAATCGTCACGATTTTTAAGTTTCGGCGGTCGATTCGACAAGAAATTTCAATTTTACTCGGTGAAAGTTCGATTTTGGCGGCTTCGGCTTGCACTTCGGGCGGAAATTCTTCTTCCACGCCGTGACTTCGCAAAATCCCGCGTATTTCTACGCCGGGTGCATTTTCTTTGCCCAAAATCTCTGTAATTTGTCCGCGCAGAGGCTCCCACGACGTTATTTTTACAACTACCTTTGTATTCGGCAGAAATTTTTGATTCGGCAGGATTATTTTTTGCGTAATGCGCTTATCATCGGGTATGAAGACGGTTTTTTTGCCGATTTTATTGAGAGTTCCGACGAAAATGTCCTTTGCGCGCTCCAAAATCTCAATAATTTGTCCTTCGCGCCGCCCGTGCCAATCGTCGATAATTTTTACTCTGACTTTATCGCCGTTTATGGCTCCGCGCAGGTTTTCGGCGGCAATAAATACGTCGGAACCGCCTTTTTCGGGCGCAAAAAAGCCGAAACCTTTAAGATTCACGCTGATTTTGCCGATAAGAGCGCGAATTTTGCCGTTGCCTCCGCCGTTATCGTGCCGTCCGCCGTTTCGACCGTCGAACGCATTGTTATTATGTTTTTTCGCTGATTTTCTTGCCATGCAGTAATTTTCACCTCCTGATTTATCGGCGTCGGGTATTTAAATCGCACTTCGAGCCGCGCCGTTAAAGATTTTTCGTGATATTTGGCGGAAATGAACTTGCACATAGTTTCATCAAGCATTGTCGAAATAATTCCGCCGTGAACCGCGCCTTCATAGCCTTGAAACTCTTTTGGCAGGATTTTTTTGGAAAAAATGCGTTCTCCGTCGAAATTAAAGGTTAAATGCAAGCCGAAAGGATTATTTTCGCCGCAAGCGAAGCAAAAATCATCATTCATGCAATCAACTCCTTAAAAATCACTCGGAAAAGCCCGAATCAATGAAATTTTTCAATTCCTCGACGGCTTTTTGGGAATCTTCGCCCTTAGCAACGATTGTAACTTCCAAATTGGGCGCGAGCCCGATAGTCATAAGCATCATTAGACTTTTTGCGTCAACACTTTTGCCTTTCGCGCTGATTTTAATATCGGATTTAAAAGAACAAGCCTTTTTTACGAAGGCGGAGGCGAGTTTATCGTGAATACCGGCGCGATTTATGATAGTAGTAGTAATTTCAGCGGTACCGCCGAGAATTTTTGCGGGATTTTTATCGGCTAAAAGCTTAAGATACTCGTTATTGAAGGAAATATTTCTAAAAACGATGTTCAAAGTCTCGAAATCAACGATTTTATCACTGCGAATGACGGCAACAGACTTACCGACGCCGATATAAATTTTATTTTTGACGCGGAGAGGAATGGAAAATCTGTTATTGCAGAGATAAATTTCGCGAATGCCTTTATCGAGCAAATCAGCCAAATCTTCTTGGTCAAAAGCGACTTGGTCGACGTTTTCCAAAATATTTTCGTCGTTTGTGAAGGTTTTAAGACGATTAAGGCGTTCAAGGCGGCGCGAAATGTCTTCTTCGGACTCTATTCCGAAAATATCGCAGAGTTTTTGCCCCAAATCGTTATCAAACGGGGAAATTTTTTCAATTTCTTCCAATTCGTCCTCGTAATAACGATCTTCGAGCCATTTAAGCAAAGTTCCGTCCGAAAAATATTTTTTAACGGAATCAAGGTCGAAATGTTCTTTGAGCGCGTCAATATCGCGAACTTGAGTGCCGTCAGCCATTTCCAAAGCGAATCTCAACTTGCTTTGCTTGGTTTGCAATGTAATCAGCTCCTAAAAAAATTTAAAACTTCCTCGAAAACAAGCTCTCGATTTTCATCAAGCGGCAATAAATGTCCCGAATTCGGCACGGTAATAACTTTTTTTACCGCCGAGCCGACATTATCCATGATAAAACGGGCACTTCGCGGCTGCGCGGTATGATCTTCTTCGCCGTGCAGAATTAAAATCGGAGTTTTTACGGTCGGAAGGAGTTTTTTTACGTCATCAATCAAAGAAATCAATTCGTGAACGCTGATAAGCGGCGTTTTTTTATAAACTTCGTTGGCGGCGGGCGGGACATCAAACAATTTTCTGCGCGGCTGAATAATGCAGGCATTGCCGCAAAACTCTTTTGGCGGCAAATTTTTTAATCCGAGCCCTTCATCAATAAAAATCGGCGCGGCGAGCGTGACAATTTTAGAAATTTTACGTTCGGCGGCGAGTTTTAAGGTTAAAAGCCCGCCCATAGAGTGTCCGACGACAAAAATTTCATCACACGCGCCGCTCAGGACGGAAAAAGCGTCCAAAACCGAGTAAAACCAATCATTTTTGGTTGTGCGCATTAAATTATCTTCGTCAGTGGCGTGCCCTGCCAAACGCGGACAAAGAACAGTGAAATCTGCGCGGTTAAGGAAAGTTCCCAACAAAAAAAGTTCGGCGGGAAGCCCAGTGAAGCCGTGAATAAGCAACACGCCGCTTGCGCCGCCTTTCATAAAGAAAGATTCTCCGCCTTGAATCAAAATAATTTCCTCCTACATGCTTAGTTTAGCGATAATCAGAGTGATAATCGCGAATAAAACGCCCAAAATCACGGTTAAACGGGCTAAAAGAGCGTCCATACCGCGAGCTTTGCCGGAAAAAACGGTATCGGAGCCGCCGTCCATGCCGCCCATGCCGCCGGACTTGGCTTCCTGCCCCAAAATTACCAAAATCAACGCGATTGAGATTATCGCGTCCAAAATCATTAAAACAGTCATCATTTTTAATCGTAACTCCTTAATTTTGTGACATATGATAGCTTAAAGCACTCAAACCGACAGATAAATCTTCATTTACAAGCGGAATATCGGGCGGAACATTTAATTTTATCGGCGCAAAGTTCCAAATACCCTTGACGCCCGCCGCAATTAATTGCTCGGCGACACCTTGCGCCTCACTTGCGGGCACGGTAATAACGCCAATATCGACAGATTTTTTCAAAATAACTTCGTTCATGCGGCTTGAATCGTCAATTTCAACGCCGTTAATCACATTTCCGACGATTTTTTCATTAATATCGAGCAAAGCGACGACGGAAAAGCCCATCGGGGCAAAATTAACGTAATTTGCAAGCGCGCCGCCCAAATGTCCCACGCCGACAATCGCAAGCCGCCATTTATTCTGCAAGCCGAGAATATTTCCGATATTATTTTTCAAAGTATGAACGTCGTAACCGATACCTTTTCTGCCGAATTGCCCGAAAGTCGCCAGATCCTTGCGAATTTGTTCCGGCGTGATGTCTAAACGTCTGCCGAGCTCTTCAGAGGAAATTATTTGCATTTCTTCATCCTCGACGAGCCGCAACGTCCGAAAATACAGCGGCAATCGGTCAATCGTTGCCTGCGAAATTATTTTTTTCAAGAATGACGCGCCTCCTTATTCTTTAATTAAGTTAATAGCCGCGCTCAATGCACCGAGCATCCACATTAACATTGAGGTCGGGATATTAAACAGTAAATCGTCGGTAAAGCCGTTCAAAGCCATTGACAAAAACGCCAGCCCGATACCGAGCCTGAATCCGTCGAGAAATTTTTTATCGTCAATATTCATTGCGTCCTTCAAAGCGAGTGGTGATTTTCTCTCCGATTCTGTAAAAATTTTTTCGTCGGAAATTTCTTCGTTTGAAGTTTCTTCGGAAGTTTTTTCGTCGGAAATTTCGGTTTCGGCGAATTTTTTGCGGGTATGTTCGCTGAAATTCATTTCTTCGTTATGAATCACATTGGAACGACGAATTTTTTTAAGTTTAAGCGGCTTTTTCTCCCCAGCGAAGAGATTTAAGAACAGATTTGAGAAAACGGCGAGCTTTTCATTAAAAATGGTTGCCATTTCCTGCAAAAAATTATTTGACGCAAAAATTTTTTCCAAGCGTTCGGCAAACCATTTTTCCGCGCCGCGTTGGCTCACGCCGAAAGAAACAAACATTGTCCCGAAAAAGTACCAGAAAAAAGCCAAAGCCCCGACAATCCCTGTTTCGGCGGCGAAATTCAGATAAATGTTGTGCGCGTGATAGATAATAATGTTCGGATCGGAAATGTAGTAGTTGTATTGCGGATAAACGAATTGATAAGCTCCCCAGCCGATACCTGCGAAGGGATGATCTGAAATCATTGCGCTTGTGCTAACCCAAATTCCTATTCTGACGCCTTCGGAAGAATCACTCATTGTAAATGTCGATAAAATTCTGTTCATAAAGGCGGAGTCGCTGTAGCCGATTAAAGCCGTGACTGCCGCGAACAAAATTAAAACTCGCCAATCCTGCCACAAGCCGTAAATCGCCAAAACTATCGCCAATGTCAGGAATGCGCCGCGTGAGTAAGTCATTATCAAACATGTACCGAGTAAAATTATCGCGCCGATTAAAATTAATTTCTGCGAGCGTTTTTCCGCCTTCGACAAAAAGCCGAGCGACAAGCAAATAAAAATGTTCAGATAGCCCGCCAGCACATTTGGATTTTCCAGCGTCGAGAAGATTCGTTTTTTAAGTTCGGGGAAGGCGTCGGGATCAGTCCATTTCACGTCCGCCGGGTCTATTCCGAAGATGAATTGGAAAAATCCCCATAACACGACCAAAATTGCCGAAGCTCCGAGTGCCTGTGCGACTTGCTTAACCTGCGCGGGAGTGCGGATTGTTTGTCCGACGATTAGATAAGTCAAGGCGTAAATGCCGACAAGTGTACAGTAATTGTAAATCAGCATGAGACTTCGCGCCGAAGACAGCAAAACGCTTGCCGCGCCGATTAAAAGGAAAATCGAAACGGGCACATCAAAGGGCAACGAGCGAATTTTGTATTTTGAATCGATTTGACTGCGCAAAAACCATGTCATGACGCCGAACATGACTGCCGCCGCCGCCACAGTTTCCGAGAGCGCGAGGAAAAATGCTTCGGTCAAAATGGCGTAAAGCGTCCACTGCTCCAGATTTTTTATTCGCCGCCGCCTCACAAAGACGTTGACTCTGTTCATTTTCTCGCCCCCTTTTTTTCCAAAAAGTGGAAGGATTTACAACTTTTCTTTTGCTGCGCCCAAAAGAAAAGTTGCCAAAAGAAAAGGGCGTTTGACCGGCAAGAAAACATCCTGTTTTCGTTGCCGGCGGGCGCACGTCCTGTGCGCCCGTGAACTCGCCAACCGCTACTTCTTCTCAAGCGCAATGTATTTCCTTAGCGTACCAATCAGATACAACGAACCCGCGATTATTTTCACGTCGCCCGAAGATTTTTTCAGGAGTTCGACTGCATCAAAATTATTTTCGACTGCCGCGCAGGGAATTTTATTTTCATGCAGACATTTGCAAAGCATTTCGGTTGAGGCGGCACGTTCAGAATCGGGCGGCGTCACGATAACAAAATCATCTGCGCGGAATAAAATCTTTATCATCTCGGAAAAATTTTTGTCCTTAAGTGCGCCGAAAACCCAAATTCTTTTGCCGCTCGGAAAATTTTTGTCGAGAGCTTGACGCAATGCCTTTGCGCCATGCGGATTGTGCGCCCCGTCAATCACAAAAACTCCGTCCGAAGTTTCGACGACTTCAAAACGTCCCGCCCATTCGACTTCAGCCAAACCTTTTTCAATCGCCGCCTTGTCAAGCTTTAGAATCTCCGCCGCCTTTATCGCTACCGCCGCATTAAATTTTTGATAATCGCCGCGCAGGTTCAGGTTACAGGTTATAGGTTTTAGGTTATAGGGATTTATTTCATATAGCGGAGAATTTTTTTCGGCGGCAACTTTTTTGATAATCTCAAGCGGCTTGCCGGTCGCCCCTGTCACGACAGGAACATTTTCCTTGATAATGCCCGCCTTATTCCGCGCAATATTTTCCAAATCGCCCAAAATATTTTCGTGATCAAGCGCGACATTCGTAATAACAGAAATTTCGGGCGTGATAATGTTCGTAGAATCAAAAGTTCCGCCGAGCCCGACTTCGATAACCGCAATGTCAACCGCTTGTTCTTTAAAATACAGAAAGGCGGCGGCAGTCAAAACCTCAAAATGTGTCGCATTTACGTTGCAATTTTTCACGCGGAAAATCATCTCGGCAAAATCTTTTTCGGAAATATTTCTATCACCACTTTTAAAAAGTGCGCAAACAGCGGTCGCGCTCGGATTTTGAAAATTATCGTAGTCATTTGCCGCGTCGGTACGAAATGCCTGCGCATTTCTAGCATCAAAATTTTTTCCGTTATAAATACGGATTCGTTCGCAATAACTTTCCAAATGCGGCGAAGTAAACAAGCCGACTTTCAAGCCCGAAGCCTTCAACATTTCGGCGAGCATCGCGCAGACGGAGCCTTTGCCGTTTGTGCCCGCAACGTGAATCGTCCGATAAAAATTTTGCGGTTCGCCCAATGCGGCTGTCAATTCCTTGATTCTTTCGAGCCCTTCTTTTACTCCGAAAATGCAAAGCCAATCCAGATATTTTAAAGCGTCTTCATAAATTTTCAAGCTGATTAATCCTCTGTTCGAGTGAAGAAATTTTTTCGTTGAAGGCGGCGAGTTTTTCGCGCTCCGATTGTACAACTTCGGCGGGGGCTTTGCTTAAAAATCTTTCGTTGTTGAGTTTGCCTTCCGTTGCCGCCGCGCCCTTGCGAATTTTTTCAAGTTCCTTTGTCAAGCGGGCAATTTCTTTTTCGGTATCGATTAAACCTTCAAGCGGCAGGAAAATTTCGACGCCCTCAATTACGCCGCTCATTGCATGGGAAGGTTTTTCGTCGGAAAAAATTATCGGCTCGGCAAAAGCAAGTTCAGAAATATAATTCGCATGTTCCCGCAAAATCTTTTTATCAGCCGCTGTGCGGAGGATAATCTTAGTTTTTTTGCGCGAGTCAATTCCGATTTCCGATTTCAAGTTGCGAATGGTTTTTACAATTTCCAGAATCTGATTGGCGAATTTTTTAATGTCGTCTGTATCTTCGGGAACAAATTCGCGCATTTCGTTTTCCGTGACCCAATCGGCGAGCATAATCGAGCCTTCGGCGTTCGGGAGTTTTTGTCGAATAACTTCGGTTAAGAACGGCATGAAAGGATGCAACAATCTCAATGCCTTTTCCAAAACCGTCGTCAAAACAAACAATGCAGTTGCCTTCGCCTGCGCGTCGGAGCCGTAAAGCCGCGATTTTGTCAGTTCAATGTAATAATCGCAGTATTCAAACCAAATGAACTCGTAGAGAAGCCGCGCCGCCTCGCCCAACTCAAATCGGTCGAGATTTTTCGTGACATCTGCGCGGGTTTTTTCAAGGCGACTAAATATCCATTTATCGGCGAGTTCAAAATTTGTCGGCTTAAAGTTTTTGTCGAAGCCTTCCAAGTTCATGAGCAAAAATCTTGATGCGTTCCAAATTTTGTTTGCAAAGTTCCGCGCAGATTCAACCTTCGACCAATAAAATCTTAAATCGTTGCCGGGCGTGTTGCCTGTGACGAGCATAAATCGCAAGGAGTCCGCGCCGTATTTTTCGATAACTTCAACCGGATCAACGCCGTTATTGAGCGACTTGGACATTTTGCGCCCGAATTCATCGCGAACCAAACCGTGAATAAAAACGTGGCGGAAAGGAACTTCGCCGCGAAATTTCAAGCCCATCATAACCATGCGGGCAACCCAAAAGAAAATTATATCGTAGCCCGTGACGAGGACGCTTGTCGGATAAAATTTTTTGAGTTCGGGCGTCTCTTCGGGATAACCGAGCGTCGAGAAAGGCCACAGCGCACTTGAAAACCAAGTATCCAAAACGTCTTCATCACGCCGCAAATTTTTTCCGTGACAATGCGGACATTCCTGAACGTCTTCTTCCGAAACAATCATTTCTCCGCAATCTTCGCAATACCACGCGGGAATTTGATGTCCCCACCACAGCTGGCGACTTATACACCAATCGCGAATATTTTCAAGCCAGTTGATATAAATTTTTGTAAAACGTTCGGGAACAAATTTCAATTCGCCCGACTTAACCGCCTCAATCGCGGGCGCGGCAAGCGTCTCCATTTTAACAAACCATTGCTTGCTGATAAGCGGCTCAATCGTCGTGTGGCAACGGTGACAATGTCCGACGGCGTGTTCATGATTTTCAACCTTAACCAAAAAGCCGCCCGTCTGCAAATCTTCAACGATAATTTCTCTGCACTTGTAACGATCAAGCCCGCTGTATTTGCCGAGCCCTTCGGACATTGTGCCGTTGTTTTCGATAACTTTTACCTGCTCCAAATTGTGACGAAGTCCCATTTCAAAATCGTTTGGATCGTGCGCAGGAGTAACTTTAACCGCGCCCGTCCCGAAATTTTTATCTACATAAGAATCTGCGAACAAAGGAATTTCGCGGTTGACAAGCGGCAAGATTAAAGTTTTGCCGACAAGATTTTTATAGCGTTCGTCATCGGGATGAACTGCAACGCCCGTATCGCCCAACATTGTTTCGGGACGCGTCGTTGCAACTTCGACATAACCGCTGCCGTCTTTGAAAGGGTATCGAATATGCCAAAGATGCCCCTGCTCGGTTTCGTGCTCAACTTCAATGTCGGAAAGGGCAGTGTTGCATTTCGGACACCAATTAGTAATTCTCGTGCCGCGATAAATCAAACCTTCGTTGTAAAGCGTGACAAAAACTTTTCGGACGGCGGCGGAGCATCCTTCGTCCATAGTGAAACGTTCGCGCTCCCAATCGCAACTGGAGCCGAGCGTCCGAAGCTGATAAGAAATTCTGTTGCCGAATTTTTCTTTCCACTGCCAGACGCGCTCCAAAAATTTTTTTCTGCCGAGTTCGTAACGGTTTGTGCCTTCGCCGCGCAGTTGTTCTTCAACTTTTGCTTGAGTGGCAATGCCCGCATGATCCGTGCCGGGCATCCAAAGAGTATTGTTGCCTTTCATACGGTGATAGCGAATCAAAATATCTTGCAAAGTTTCGTCCAGCGCGTGCCCCATGTGAAGTTGCCCCGTGACGTTCGGCGGCGGTATCACGATACAATAAGGCTCGCCTTTCGCGTCGGCTGTTGTATGAAAATTTTTATCTCGTTCCCAAGTCGCGTAAATTTCTTTCTCAAAATTTTGCGGCTCGTATGTTTTAGGAATGTTGCTCAAAATTTGTTCCTCCTGTTTGTGAAAGTGTTTTCAATAATAAACTGCCGCCGCCTTAAAGTCAATTAGGAATTAGGAATGAGGAATTAGGAATGAATTTTGAAATAAAAAAAGAGTCTCGACAAAAGTCGAGGCTCTTAAAAATTTTTGGTGCTTTAAATTTTATTTCTTATTCCATTGTCCCGCGCCGTGATCTGCGGTGTATTTGCTTCCGTCTTGCAAGTGATATTCGATGCCTTCAGCATTGCCCATAATTTCAAGCGAGGAACCGTCCGTCAATTCAATCTTCGTGCCGCCGGAAGTTATCGTGGTCGCGGCAATTTGTTCAATCCCGTTCGCCAGATAAACAATGTCGCCCGAATTAATCGAAGTGATTGTATCTCTGCCGTTCTCCAAGCCGAAGAAGAATACATTGTGTCCGTTGCCGCCGATAAGTGTATCGTTGTTCGCGCCGAAGCCGCCCCAGATACTGTTGGAACCTTCGCCGCCGTAAATGACATTGTCCAAATCATTTCCGACAAGCGTACTGTTGCCCGTTGCGTTGGAGGCGTCGAGATATTTAATTTCGCCTTTGTAAATGATGCCGTGTTCGCCCGTCTCTTTGTCGTCAAGCCAGACTTGCGCGTTGCCGACATCTGCTCCGACATTCATTGTGGCATTTCTCTCGGCGACAACATAGAAGTCAACCAGATTATCAAACTCGCCTTGAGTATCAACTTTTGCAACGCGGTCATTGAGTTTAAAGTTGTTGCCGACAGCGTCTTGCAAGCGCAGATAATCGCTCGTGCTGGCGTTAATCTGCATGACAATATCATCGCCTTGCATGAGAACGTTCGTGACGATATTTCCTGCGGGCAAGCTGATAACATCCGCATTGTAATCGTTCGCGTCGGACATGTAATTGAAGCCTTCGATTGTGTCGCGTCCGTCGCCCGCCATAAAGTAGAACATTGTCGAGCCGTCTTTTTCGTCGGAAGTGTTGCCGACCATAAGATCTCTGCCCGCCGCCGACCACATACTGCCGTTTCCTTCGCCGGCAAGAAGAGTATTTTTCTCGCCCGCCTTGCCGATAAGCGTTGAATCGCCGTTGCCCGCTTGCAATTTGTTTATGTTGTAAAGGAAAATATCTTCGCCGTTCAGACGTCCCGCGTCAAGATTCATATTGACTTCGACAGTGCCGGAGTATTCGCTGAAGTTCAAGCCGTTGCCGCCGTCTTTGTTGCCGTAGAAAACATTTGCCTCGCTGAAGTCGTCAACGCCGATATCTCTGTCTTCCTGCGCAACAGCAACGTTGTATTCATTCTTGCCGTCGGTAATTTTCAGTTCGTAAGGCGCGGCAGTGTCGGAGTCTTCAAAGGTAACCAATTCTTCGGCGGGCTCCAAGCCGTCAAAGGTTATCCAAGCATTGCCCGACCGCATGACGAGCCCTTCGTCCGAGTCGTAAGTAAATTTCAGTGCCGAAATGTCGCTTACAAGAACCGCATCGCCCGTTGTATAGCCGTCGTTGAAGTTGTGGACGGTATTTCTGCCCCTGTCGCCGAGAACGATTATTGCGCCGTCCGTTCCGCGCAGATTTTCATCCGTGAGATAAATTTGATTGTCGCCCGCGCCTGCTCTTATGTAATCGCCTTCGCCGGCAAGAATTGTATCATCGCCGCGCCCGCCGATAAGAGTTGAAGCACCGCTCTTTGTGGTGTCGGAAGATTTTTCGGCGTAATTGCCTTTCAGAATCAGATCGTCGCCCGAAGTGCTCGCGTTGAGGACGCCGCCGTCCGTGTGAGTAAATCCTACGCGGTGTTCTTCGCCCGCATAATCGACAAGGTTTGCAAAAGTGCCGCCCTTTTCTTTGGCTTCGGGATCAAAGACAACAACCGCATCTCCCAAAGTCATTAAGCCGTCGCCGAATTTTATTTCATTGCTCTTAATCGCGCCGATCATGTCGACATATTCAAAGCTTCTGATCTTGGCGTTATTTTTCTCGTCGTAATTCTGGAGCGTCACTCTGCCCGAAGTCGGAACAATCGTTGTATCGCCGTTTTCCTTAACGTCAACGGTACTGCTCGCGCCTTTGCGATTAACGATTGTATCTGCGCCTTTGCCCGTCTTGATTGAAACTTTTGCGTAGGGGCTGTCATTAACCGCAACATCGCCGCCGTCGCCGAGCTCGATATTTTTTCTGCCAGTCGCGTCGGGGGCAACATGCGCCGCATTTTTGCCTTCGTCATTGAATTTAATATCTTGATCTCCGCCGAGAAGCGTAACGCGTTTTGCATATTTGCTGTTGCTGAAGTCGGCAACTTGGACGCTTGCGCCCGTCGCGTTGTCCAAAGTCAAAGCCATCGGAGAATCAAGTTCGCCGCTTGCAATTACGGACGCCGCCGAATCGCCGCTTAAACTTATCGTGCCCGGCTCTGCCTCGCCGATAAGATTTTTAATTATGTCGTCGGTGGGAGTTATTTCGTGAATCGGTTTGTTATTCGGATCGTAGATATAAACTCCGTCGCGCCCCGCAATAAAGGTTGTGCCGTCGGGAGCGTCGTCGAAAGTGTTGCTGTTTACGCTGAAGTCTCCGCCCTTCGCAACCGTCAAGCTGGCGTCTTTATCCAAGCCGAGAATAATTTGTCCGTCGCCCGAAATGCTTACGCCGTTATCATCGCCGCGCAGAATGAAAACTTGTTCATTGACTGTCAAAGTTCCTTCGGGCATGAGATAAGTTGCGTAGGAAAGACTGCCGCTGATTGTGTCGCCGTTCGACAAGCCGTGAATCGCGATAACGTCCGTGCCGTCGTTTGCAACCGTGACTTTGTCGCTTGACGAATTGAAATCTTTATCGTTGAGTTTTATCTCTTCCAAATTGCCGCTGATTGAGCCTTCAAACTCGCCGATATTCGTAACGTAGCTGTTAATGTTTGTGCTGAAGACAACAACTCCGTCCAGCGTGTCGTTGATATTGTATTTGTCGTCGCGGAAAATGAAAGTTCCGTTCGCGGTTGTGCGGGCGTTGATATTCGGAGCACTCTTGACTGTCGCGCCGCTGTCCAAGCCGTAAAGACTCGGAACATCTCCGTCGACAATAATTGCGTTGACAACGTCGCCTTCTATGTCGAAGAATTTTCCGTTGACGGTCGCCGTCGAAAGTCCGAAGACAGTTGCATTATCAAGCCCCGCAATTCCGCCGTTAAGCCCGTAAATCGAAGAAATATCGCTGTCGGAAATGCCGAGCGTCACGGGCGAATTTATATCTTCCAAAGAAATATTTTCGTCGTTGACGGCAAGATTATTTTCGTCTTGAGAAATTATTAAGTTGCCGCTTTCAAGGCTGTCAATTCCTCTTACCGAACTGTTTAAGAGATTGAAAGAAATTGTTGAATCGTCTGTTTCAAAAGTATGATCTCCGAAAGTGAATTTGCCCGCGCCAATCGGTTCGACTTTCGTAACGCCTTCCGCCGTCGTAAGCGTCGAATTATTCTTCATGCCGAGAATTTCTCTGTCGGTGTCGGAATCTGCGCGGAGACTTACATTTTCGCCCGTAATTTTAATTTCGCCGCCGTTGACTTCCAAGCCGTCGGAGAAATCGCCGCTTAAAATGCTGTCAACGTCGTTGACGTAAGAAATTTTTCCGTCTTCAATGCCGTAAGTGACGGAGGCATCTCCAATCGCCGTGAAAGTTCTGTCCGCCACAGTGAACGCGCCGACTTTATCGGTTTTAATCGTGCCGTTTGAAAGTCCGCCGAGCGTGACGCCGTCCGAGCCGCCGATTTTTTCAAGCCCCGTGATTTTCCCTTCGGCAATGTTGACTTTATAGCCGTTGTCGTCGCCCGTAACTGTTACATCATCATTGGCAACGGCAATTCCGGCGGCTTTCGCCGTAACGTCGGTTGCAGTCGCCGCCTCAATCGTATTTGCTTCGAGAGTGATTGTTCCGGAAATGTTGAGAGCTTTACCCGCCGCGCCTGCAACACTTGCGCCGCTCGTCAAACTTACGCCGCCTTCTTTGTCAATGTCGGCAGTTGCAGTGCCCGTGCCGTCGAAGTCTGTTTGTTCATAAGTTATCACGTCGCTTAAAACCAAATCGACTTTAACGCCCGCCGAAGTGATACTTGCCTGCGCGGTGCCGCTTGCAGAAAATTCTACGCCGTTGACCGTGTAATTTGCCTTGCCGAGAGTCAGCGCGGTATTAACGGGAGCATCAACCGTCGCAGATTTTTCTATGCTGAAAGAAGTTCCGTTCGAACCAATTCCGACTTCGCAATCGTTTGCATTTGAAGTAACCGTTGCCGTTTCGGTTTCGAGACTCTTTCCGACATCGATTGTGAACAATGCGCCCGCAACGTCGGAAGTTTTTTCAACCATAACGCCCGCTTCGTCAAAGGTAACGTTTTTGACTCTGCCGAGATTTTCGACGAGAGGATTATTATCTTTGTCGTTGATGGCGATTGGCGTTGAGCCGTTGTTTGTGACGTTGACTGCAACGTTGTTAATGTCCGCCGCGAGTTTTATCACGCCGTCGGACGGCAAAGTTTTTCCGCTCGCCACAACGTCGGTGAATTTTACTCCCGCGTCAACCGTGATATTTCCGTTGCCGTCGACAGTCAAATTATATTTGTTGCCCGAAGGAATGTAGCCGTCGAAATACCAGCCGTCTTCTTCGGCAAATTTCAAAGTCGAGCCGTCTTCGGGCGCGGTGTAAGTTATTCCGTCAATCGTAACTTTTGCATCTTTTTCAAGCTTGTCGACAGAATCGGGGACGCCGTTTGTCATGCCGAAAGTTAAATCATCTTGATTATCCGCAACAAGGAATTCTTCGCCGCCGATATTGAAAGTGCCGTTATCCTGAACGATAACTTTTGTACTGCCCGAATCTTCGGTTGCCGTGACGGTCTGCGCGGTCGTCGCAGTGATTGTGCCTTTGGAAATTTCAATGGCGGTTGCGTCTTCGCTGATTGAAACATTATCGCCCGTCGCGTCGACAGTGAAAGGATCTTCAGCCGTAACCGTGAACGTCGCCTTGAGAGCCGAGACGGGAACATCGGCGAGGGTTTCGGCGATTGTGAGTTTTGTACCGGCAACAGAAATGCTTGAAAGTTTTTCGTCGTCGGAATCGGTGGTTAAAGTGTAGCCGTCGGAAGTTTTTGTCAAAGTGCCGAGCGTCGCCGTCGCATTTGCCGAACTGTTAATGATAATTGCGGATTCGCCGTCGCCAAGAGTATTGGCTTTGACGGAAAGTGCTCCGTCTTCGGCAACAACGGTTCTTGTCCAGTTGTCGGAGTTATTTAAGCCGTCAGTGCCCGTGTCGGAAATGGAGACTCCGTTTTTGAAATTGGAATTGCTCGTCCACAGATAATCGTTGCCGTTGTGGAAGCCGAGATCTGTTACTCTGTAAGAATCATCTCCGACTTTGAAAGCGTCGCCCGAAGTCAAGCCGCCCAAAGTTACGTTGCCGCTTGTCCGCGCCTGAACAGTCATTCCGTCGCCGTCAACAGTTTTATAGGTAATGATAGAACCGCTCGTCGTCGTAACAGAATCATTTTCTTCTGCCAGAGAAATTTTTCCGTTCGTCAAAGTTGAAGTTGTGCCGTCGCTGTTAATCACAAGTGCGGAATCAGCCGCCGAATAATCTTTGCCGTTGACGGTGTAAGTATTCGAGCTTGAAGGCGTGTTGACTGTCGCGGAAATATCTGTTGTCAAAGTCGAAGTTGAATTCGGCATCGTCACAGATTTTATTCCGTCCGAGTCGCCTTCTTTGTCCAGCGTGTAAACATTTCCGTTGCGATTAAGTTTGCCGTAAATATTTGCCGGGCTTTCAACTTTATCGACAACAAGAGAATTTCCCGCAAGTGTATTTGACAAATTGAGCATGCCCGCAGAATTTACTTCGATAAGTTGAATTTCGCCAAAGTCTCCGAAGGTAAATTCGCCCGCGTCAAATCCTTCCGTCACAAGTTTGTTGTCGGTGTCGTTGAATAAGCCTGTGTTGAGCATCTTGTAAATTGTCTCGTCGACGGTGAACGATTCGCCTTCGTCAATGCCGCTGATTTTGTCAAGCCCGATTGTCATTTTCCCGTATTCTTCAGCTTCGGAGTCTTCGGCGTTAATCGAAGTCGGAAGAATTGTCGTTTCACCAACCGTGACTGTTTGATTTTCGGCGGCATAAATCGTTCCCGCGTTCAAAGTGAGCGAACTGACATTTGAAAGGCTCGGCGTGGTATTCGTCGCGTTAAGTGTGAAAGATTTATTTTCGTTAGTCAAAACCGTGTCGGAAATTTCGGAGGCATTTGCAACGAGATCGACGCCCGCAAAGTCATTCGCAAGTTCAATTTCAATATTGCTCACGCTGATTGAAGACAAATCATCTGTGGCGTTGGTCGGTCTCGTCAAAGTGTATTTGCCGTCCGTTTTGGTCAAGTCGCCGTAAATCTTCGTCGGGTCGTTGAGGTTGTCGACAACAATAAATTCTTCGCCGTCAGCAAGAGTTTCAGCGTTGACAGTAAGTGCTCCGTTCGTTGCAACAAACATCGGCGTCCAATTACTCTCCGTGTCAATCGCCGCGAGTGTGATTCCTTCCGTGTAAGCATTTCCATTCCAAAGTTCGCCGTCCGAATTTATCGGTCCGACTGCCGAAACTTTGTAAGAATTTTCTCCGACTTTGAAGGTATCGCCCAAAGTTAAGCCGTCGAAAGTTATTGCTTCCGTCTCGCCTGTGCCGTCGACTGCAACAGTCATTCCGTCGCTGTCGGTGGTGTAAGTTATCACATTGCCGCCCGTCGTCGTAACTGTATCATTTTCTTCAGCCAGAGAAATTTTTCCGTCCGTCAAAGTTGAAGTTGTGCCTTCGCTGTTAATCACAAGCGCGGAGTTAGCCGCCGAATATTCTTTTCCGTTGACTGTGTAAGTGTTCGAGCTTGACGGCGTGTTGACTGTCGCAGAAATGTCCGTTGTCAATGTAGAATCGGCGTCGGGCATTGCGATAAATTTTATTCCGTCCGAGTCGCCTTCTTTTTCAAGCGTGTAAGCATTTCCGTTTCTGTTCAGCGAGCCGTAAATATTTGCCGGACTTTCAACTTTATCAACAACGATTGAATCTCCCACAAAAACATTTGACAAATTGAGTGCGCCCGAAGAACTTACTTCGATAAGTTGAATTTCGCCAAAGTCTCCGAAGGTAAATTCGCCCGCGTCAAATCCTTCCGTCACAAGTTTATTGTCGGTATCGTTGAATAAGCCCGTGTTGAGCATCTTGTAAATTGTTCCGTTGACAGTGAACGATTCGCCTTCGTCAATGCCGCTGATTTTGTCGAGCCCGATTGTCATTTTGCCGTAAGTTTCGTTCTCGGATTCTTCGGCGTTAATCGCGGTAGGAAGAATTGTCGTTTCGCCGACCGTGACTGTTTGATTTTCGGCGGCAAAAATTGTTCCCGCGTTCAAGGTAAGCGAACTGATATTTGAAAGGCTCGGTGTGGTATTCGTTGCGTCGAGTGTGAAAGATTTATTTTCGTTCGTCAAAACTGTATCGGAAATTTCGGAGGCATTTGCAACGAGATTGACGCCCGCAAAGTCATTCGCAAGTTCAATTTCAATATTGCTCACGCTGATTGAAGACAAATCATCTGTGGCGTTGGTCGGTCTTGTCAAAGTATATTTGCCGTCCGCCTTCGTCAAATCGCCGTAAATCTTCGTCGGGTCGTTGAGGTTGTCAACAATGATAAATTCTTCGCCGTCAGCAAGAGTTTCAGCGTTGACAGTAAGTGCTCCGTTCGTTGCAACAAACATCGGCGTCCAATTACTCTCCGTGTCAATCGCCGCGAGTGTGATTCCTTCCGTGTAAGCATTTCCGTTCCAAAGTGCGCCGTCCGAATTTATCGGTCCGACCGCAGAAACTTTGTAAGAATTTTCTCCGATTGTAAAAGTATCGCCCAGCGTCAAGCCGTCGAATGTTATTCCTTCCGTCTCGCCCGTGCCGTCAACCGCAACCGTCATCCCGTCGCCGTCGGCTGTGTAAGTGATCGAAGTGCCGCCCGTTGTTGAGACTGTATCATTTTCTTCAGCCAGAGAAATTTTTCCGTCAGTCAAAGTGGAAGTTGTGCCGTTGCTGTCAATCACAAGCGCGGAGTCAGCCGCCGAATATTCTTTTCCGTTGACTGTGTAAGTGTTCGAGCTTGACGGCGTGTTGACTGTCGCAGAAATGTCCGTTGTCAATGTAGAATCGGCGTCGGGCATTGCGATAAATTTTATTCCGTCCGAGTCGCCTTCTTTTTCAAGCGTGTAAGCATTTCCGTTTCTGTTCAGCGAGCCGTAAATATTTGCCGGACTTTCAACTTTATCAACAACGATTGAATCTCCCACAAAAACATTTGACAAATTGAGTGCGCCCGAAGAACTTACTTCGATAAGCCGCGTCTCTCCAAAGTCGCCGAAGGTAAATTCGCCCGCGTCAAATCCTTCCGTCACAAGTTTATTGTCGGTATCGTTGAATAAGCCCGTGTTGAGCATCTTGTAAATTGTTCCGTTGACAGTGAACGATTCGCCTTCGTCAATGCCGCTGATTGTCGACATCCCGATTGTCATTTTGCCGTAAGTTTCGCTCTCGGATTCTTCGGAATTAATCGCGGTAGGAAGAATTACATTTTCGCCAACTGTGACGGTTTGATTTTCGGCGGCATAAATCGTTCCCGCATTCAAAGTGAGCGAACTGACATTTGAAAGACTCGGCGTTGTATTTGTCGCGTCGAGAGTAAAAGTTTCTTCTTCATCACTTAAGGTTATGTCAGAGAAATTTGAATCATTTGCAAGAAGCGGAATGCCCGCATAATCGGGAGCAATTTCAATCGAAATGCCGCTTACGCTGATTGAAGACAAATCATCTGTGGCTGAAGAAGGTTTCGTCAGAGTGTATTTGCCGTCTTCCTTCGCTAAGTCGCCGTAAACTTTTGTCGGGTCGGTTGTGCTGTCGACAAGAACATATTCATCGCCGTCGACTAAAGTGTTCGCGTTGACGGTAAGTGCTCCGTTCGTTGCAACGAGCATCGGCGTCCAATTACTTTCCGTGTTAATCGCTGCGAGTGTGATTCCTTCCGTGTAAACATTTCCGTTCCAAAGTTTGCCGTCTGAATTTATCGGACCGACTGCAGAGACTTTGTAAGAAATTTCTCCGATTGTAAAGGTATCGCCAAAAGTCAAGCCGTCGAAAGTTATTTCTTCAGTCTCGCCCGTGCCGTCAACCGCAACCGTCATCCCGTCGCCGTCGGCTGTGTAAGTGATCGAAGTGCCGCCCGTTGTTTCTACGGAATCATTTTCTTCAGCCAAAGAAATTTTTCCGTCGGTTAAAGTTGAATTGGTGGTTGTGCCGTCGGTATCAATAGCAAGTGAAGAATCAGCCGCGATATATTTTTTGCTGTTGACAATATAAGTGTTCGAGCCGGAGTTTGTATCGACTTCGGCGGCAATATCCGTTGTCAAAGTTGAATCGGCGTCAGGCATTGCGATAAATTTAATTCCGTCTGCCGTTCCGTCTTCGTAAAGCGTATAAATATTTTCGGCTTTGTTAAGTGCGCCGTAAATATTTTCGGGCGAAGTCAAACTGTCGACAACGATTGAATCTCCCGCAACTGCATTCGACAAATTGAGCATGCCTGCAGAACTTACCGCGATAAGCGGAGTCTCTTCAATATCGGCGACAGTCAAAGTTCCGTTTTCAATTCCGTTCGTTACCAAAGTTTTGGAAGAATCGGTATCGTTGACCAAACCTATCGGCGTCATTTTATAAGTGTCTTCGCCGAGTGTGAAAATATCGCCTTCGACAATGCCGCTGATTGTGTCGAGCCCGATAATCATATCGCCGTTAATCGTTGAAGGAGTGATTACATTATTTCCTGCCGTAACGGTTTGATTGACGGCGGCATAAATTGTTCCCGCGTTCAAAGTGAGTGAACTGATATTTGAAAGGCTCGGCGTTGTATCCGTTGCATCGAGCGTGAAAGATCTGTTTGCATTGATCAAAGTTGTATCGGAAATTTCGGAGATGTTTGCAACAAGATTGACGCCCGCAAAGTTATTTGCAAGTTCAATTTCAATGCCGCTCGCATTTATCGAAGACAAATTATCGTTTGCGTTGGTCGGTCTCGTTAATTTGTAAGTGTCGCCGCTCTTGGTTAAGTCGCCGTAAATTTTCGTCGGGTCGTTGAGGTTATCGACGACAATAAATTCTCCGCCGTCCTCCAATGTGTTCTCGCTGATTGAAAGAGCTCCATTCGTCGCCGCCAACATGGACGTCCAATTACTTTCCGTTTCAATCGCGGCGAGAGTTATTCCTTCCGTGTAAGAATTTCCGTGCCACAATTTGCCTTCGGAATTTACGGGACCGATTTCGGAAATTCTGTAAGAAATTTCTCCGACAGAGAAAGTATCGCCCAAAGTCAAGCCGTCAAAAGTTATTGCTTCCGTCTCGTCTGAATTGTCGACTTTAACCGTCATTCCGTCGCCGGCGGTTGTGTAAGTGATTGTGGAGCCGCCCGTCGTTTTAACAAAATCATCTTCTTCAGCCAAAGAAACCGTGCCGTTCGTCAAAGTTGAATCTTTTGTATCGTCCGAGTTAATCACGGAATCAATTTCAAGCGCGGTTGTGCCGACATAAGAATTTCCGTTGACGGCAACTGTTCCAATCGGCGAAGAAATTTTCGTTGCGAAATCAATCGTCAAATCATCGCCCGCCGCAAGTTCAACTTTTGTTATGGCAGAAGAATTGCCTTCATAATCTTCGAGAGTTTTTTTGCCGCTGTCAACGGTGAAAGTTGCAAGTTGCGTCGTCGGATTTGTTGCACTGTCATAAACAAGAGCATCTTCAGTAACTTCTGAAATGTCGAGCACGCCTTTGACGGGCGCGAGGATATTACTCCATGCGCCGCTTAAATCGGAAAGATTAATTGTTGTGCCCGCGAGGTCTTTGCGAATAAAAGCTCCGTTCCTCAAGCCCTGCTCGCTCTGGACGTAGGTAACATTGCGATAAGTGAAACTTTCGGTCGGGTCGAGCCCTTCAATTATCGTGAACCGTCCGTTCTCCGCCGTCGCGGTAAATGTTCCGTCCGCGTCCGAAGACGCGCCGCCTTCTCTTGTCAAAGTATTTTCTTTTGAATCCGTTGCGGAAGAATTTATTCTGTCGAGAGTAATTGTCCCGTTATAAAGTGTCGAAGTGTATTCGCCTTCGCTGTCGGTTGCACTGTCAATCACAAGCGCGGTTGTTCCCGAATAAGTTTTGTCGTTGACGGTGACTTCTCCAATCGGCGAATTAATTTTTGTGACGAAGTCGACAGCCAAAACGTCGCCCGCCGCAATTTCAACCGCCTCAATTTCGGACGCGGCATTATTTTCGTGGTCGGCTAGAGTTTTTTTGCCGTCGCTTGCAACGGTAAAGGTTGCGAGTTGTTTTGTGGGATTATTTTCATCGTCATAAATAATGTAAGTGTCATCGAGCGCGGAGATGTCGAGCACGCCGCTGACGGGAGCACGGAAGTCAATCCAAGTTTCGGAAGTCAAATCGGCAAGTGCAATGGTTTCGTTCGCGAGAATATCGGTGCAAATAACTTTTTCGTCCGCGATAATCAAACCGGGAATGCTCTGCGTATAAGTTTTTCCGCCGTAAGTGAATGCCGCTTCGTTGTCGAGATTGTTTATTTCGGTGAATCGTCCGTTGGTTGCGGTTGCCGTGAAAGCTTTGCCGCTTGTTCTCTCCAAAGTATTGTTTCTGAAATCTGTTGCGGAAGAATAGGTCGTGTTGAGATTAATCGTTCCGTTGTAAAGCGTGGAATTTGTGGTTGTGCCGTCGGTATCAATCACGAGCTCGGTTGTTCCCGAATAAGATTTTGTGTTGACGATGACATTTCCAATTTCCGAATGAACTCGCGTATCAAAGTCGACAGTCAAATTATCGTTTTCGGCAATGTTTATGGTTTGAATGGTTGTGGTGTCGGTTTCGCCCGTGAGAGTTTTGGTTTTGCCGCCCGTTACGGTCAAGGCGGCATATTTTACCGTCGGGTCAGTCAGATTGTCATAAACATAAGCGTCTGAAGTTTGTTCCTTAAGATCAAGTTCCGAGCCGTTAAGCGTAATTATTCTCATGAACTCGGCGTTGTCTATCGTGAAAATTCCGTCCGCAAAACCCGTAATGACTTCTTGCGGTTCATCTTCATCGGTTATGTCGAAAAGTTTTTCCGCCGTCGTAACTTTGTAATTTACGCCGTCGACAGTGAATGTTTCGCCGGAATTTAATCCTTCAACCGTGATTGTGCCGCTTGAATTGGTAACGGTCATATCGCCTGAAGTCGCAGTAACAGATTTTCCGTTCGCCGTTATCGGAATGTCGGCGGGAGCCGAAATTGTTCCCGCGCTGAGATAAATTCCTGTTACGGAAGTTGTATCGCTTACGGCAGGCGGATTTGAAGTCGACGCCGCATTGATTGTGAAATTATCTGTCGCCGTAACGCTGAAAGTTGCGCCGTTGGAAGTAATGGGAACGCCCGAAGCCTTCGCGCCGAAAGTTGCATTTGTGCCCGTTATCGTAATGCTTGAAAGTGCAGACTCGTTCTCGTCCTGCGTTAAAGTGTAAGTGCCGCCGGAGTAAGTCAAGAAGCCGTACTTGAAAGCATTTGTATAGGAAGAAATATCGACGACCGAAACATTTAAAGGAGTGTTTGAGGTTAAATCCAATGCGCCGTTTGTTACGGAAAGAATCGTTCTCCAATTCGAGCCGCTTAAATCTGTGGTTGCGACAGTCCAAGTGTCGGCAACGGAAGCATTGAGAGAATCTTTGTCTTCGTTCAGCAAGCCAATATTTGTTACAGTGTACTCCGTGCCGTCGACGGTGAAAGTTTCATTTGCATTAAGCCCGCCGATTGTTACTGTGCCCGAAGTGTTGTCGACATTGACTGTAACTGTTCCCGAAGTCGATTGAATTGTTTCATTGGTTTGAGTGCCGCTGTTTATTCTGCGAGTCGTTACGGAATAATTTTCACCTTCGGGAATGCTTACCGTTCCGTTCGTGAGAATTGCTCCGCCGTCAGCCGTTACTATCGTCAAATCATCCTGCGCGGTGAACAATTTATCATTAATGGTGTAAGTAACCGTCGCCGTTGTATTAACATTTTTATCGAGCGTTGTCGAGAAACTTGTTACCGCCGAGCCGAGTTTGATTGAAGTTATTTTGGTGTCGTCGCCGTTATAAGTTGTTTCGAGTTTATAACCTTCGGCGTCGCTGTAGCTGACTTTGGCAACGCGATTAATCGGATTGGTTTTGTCGGCTACGATAACGGCAGACCAACCGTCCTCGCCGTAAAGCTGTGTAAGATCCAGTACGCCGTCCTCAAGCCCGATAAGATTTACAAAATTATCTTCGTTGACAATGTCGGAGTATTTCAAGGAACTGCCCGAAATTAAATTCTCGTAGAGCTTTGAAGGAGTGCCGTCGGTTTCGGTTTGAACAAAAGTTTGATTGGCGAGAACTTTATAATAAACATTGTCGATTATGAAAGTGTCGCCGGAGTTAAGGTTGGTTAAATTTGTGATTGTGCCTTCCGATGCCGCAACATTAATTCCGTCGCCGCCCGTCGCCGTGACGTTGTAACCGTTCGTGTAGTCAATGACAGAATTATAATCTTCGTCGGCAGAAAGATTGACTGTGCCGCCGTAAAGTGCGGAAGAATTATTTTCCGACTTTATCGTAAGCCCGTTGCCTTTGTAGGTTAAGCCGTTGACTTTATAAACGCCGTTGCCCGTCTTAACATCAGAATCAAAATCTGCGGTAAGCGTCAAAGTGTCGGTTGTCGAGTCGCCGAGTTGAATCGCAGCTATCGAATTTCCGCCGACAGCATTTAATGTATAAGTGTTGTCGCTGCGAATGAGTGAAGCCATGCGTTTGGTTCCGTCGCTGTTGATGATAACGGTACTGCCTTCGGCGGCTCCGTTTCTCAAATTGAGGACGCCTTCGGAACTCAAACTCGCCATATTCGACCAAGCATCATCATCGGGCAAAATGTATGAAGTATCGCTTTCCTTCGTCCAAATGGATGCTCCGCCCTTCGTCAAACCGACAGCCGTCATCGTGTAACTTTGACCGTCAACCGAGAAAACTTCGTTGATTGAAGGAGTGAATTTCATTGACGCAACATTAATTTCATCGACCGAGCCGCTGATTGTGTGATTGCTCGTCGTCATTACCGTTGAATCATTAAGAGTGATTATGCCCTTCGTTATCGTAGAAGAATCTTTTGTCGCAGAAATTTCAAGCGCGGAATTTTTTGCGGTGTAAGGATTATCGTTTATCGTGTAAGTGTTGGAGCCCGAAGCGGTTTTGACTGTCGCCGCAAAATCTGTCGTCAGAGTAGAATTTTCTTCAGTAAGATTAATCGCTTTAATTCCCGAAGTATCCGCGCCGTCAAGAGCGTTGACATTAAAATTATTTGTGCTGTTGACGGTGAGATCCGCGAACATTTCCAAGAAATCTTTTGAAATGACTATGCCGCCCGTGATTGTGCTGTTGAGATTGAGATTATTGCTTGAATCAAGGGTAACATATGCATTCCAATAATCCGGCTCGTCAATAATTTCCTGTGCAAGTGCTCCGCCGACAACGGAGGAGATATAAATTTCTTCGTTGCCGCCGGCATCTTCGCGAACAATGAAATTGTTGCTCTTCATCGTGTAGCTGTAGCCGCCGATTGCGAAAACGTCATTTTTATTGAGTCCGCCGAGAGTATAACTGCCGTTTTCAACAGAAACTTTCAAGCCGTCGCCGCTTACAACGGAAACATCATTATCAACATTTGTCATGTCGACAAAGCCGCCCGACTTAAGCGAAACGGTTCCTTTGTTCAAAGTGGAAGAATCTTCGGTTGTGTCAATCGTCAAATCGGCGGCGGCGATATAATCTCTTCCGTTGACGTTGAAAGTTCCCGTTGAAGGCGTGAGAACTTTTGCCTCGAAAGGCGCGCTGATACTTCCGCCCGAAGTCAAAGTTGCGGCGTCGATTGTGAAATCTGCGTCGGCAATCTGCGCGAAGGAATAAATTTTATTTGCGCTGTCATAATCTTGTATGGCATAAACTGCTGAAACAGCTGTGCTCGCGCTGTCGACAAAAACTCCGCTTGCTTTGCTTTGGAGCGTGAGAGTTGCGCCGTCGGAAGAAAACATTGTTTTGAAATTGGTTGAGTCTTCAAGGATTGTATCCGTAACGGAGCCGTCAAGTGTATCGTTTACAAAGAGAGTTCTGCCGCCCTTGACGACGCCGACATTTTTATAAGTGTAAGTGTTTTTGTCGAAGGAAAAACTTTCGCCGTTATCGAGTTCGCTGAAAGTAATTTCCGAGCCGTCAAAGCCGACATTGATTGTGGAATTTTTTCCTGCCGCAACACTTTGAGAATCAACGGTTACGGTCGTTGCCTTCGTCAAATCAGCCAGAGTTCCCGAAGTCAAACTGACTTTAGATGCGTTGCCGACAACAGCAAAAGTATCCGTTGCGTCGACAGAAAATTTATTTCCGGAAGTCAAAGCGGTTACGGCAAAAGATGCTCCCGCCGCGTTAATCGGAACTTTTGCAAAATCGGAAGTGAGACTCGCGACAACATTATTAATCGAAATTAAAGCGGGGTCTGCTCCGTTATTTTTATCGTTCGTCAAAGTGTAAGTGTCATTTTCGACAGTCAACGAGCCGTAAATTTTGCTTAAATCGGTTACGCTGTCGATAAGAATTGCCGTCGAAGAATTTTTATCGATAACAATTTCATCACTTGCAACCGTTGCGACCGCCGACCAATTTTCGTCATTATCGCTGAGTTCGGCGACAGAAATTCCTGCCGTGACATCTCCGTCCGCCGTCCACAGATAGTTTTTCGAGTTGGATTTTATGAAACCGGGTTCTTTCTTGATAAATCTGTCGTTCGCGATTGAAAAATCATCGTCTTCCGAAATGTCGTTGACGGTTTGAATGCTGTCGTTAATGTTGACGCTGATTCCGTCGCCCGCCGTGAGTTCATATTTTTTGCCGCTGATTGAGACGATCTCTCCCGCCGCGTCAATGCCCGTGACGTTTACAATATTTGCGCCGTCGTAATTTACGGAAATGGTTGAACTCGTTCCGCCGACTTGAATTACCTGTCCGTCCGCCGTAAGAACTTGATTGGCATCTTTCAATGTCCAATCGCCCTCAAGCAAAGTAATTGCCGTTGCATCATCTGCAGTGAGTTCGGAGGACGTGTAATTGATTTTGAAACCGCTCGCGGCTTCCGTCGCTTTGAAGTAGGTACTGCCCGCTTTAATCGAAACGTCCACATAATCCGAAGTCAAACTTACAGGCTGGGCTTCCGTCAAAACTTCGATACTGCTGAGACTCAAAATCGCAGTCGCGCCGTTCAAAGTGTAGCCCGTGCTTGATTTGCTGAGTGTGCCGTAAATTTTTGTCGAAACATTTTCATCGACAACAAAAGCCGAAGACCAAGAGCCGAGAACATCTCTTGTAATTTTCAACACGCCGCCGCTGATTGTGATATAGCCGCCCCAATAACTTTCGTTCTGCAGATCATCAATCAAAATGGAGCTGTCGTCTTCCAAAATGCTTTTCGTCCAGAATTTGCTTACCGTCGGGCGATGAATGCTTCCGTTGGGGAGCATTTCATAAACTGTGTTATCGATTGTGAAAGTGTCCTGCGTGTCCTTGATGCTCAACGCGCCGACTTTTTCTCCTTCGGAATCGATAATGACAGTTATTCCGTCGCCTTCGTTGCCGGCGTTTATGCTGTGCTTTGCGGAAGTCGTGATTGTCTGATTTGTATCGGTTAAAGCGATTGTGCCGCTTGACTGAGAAATTCTTGTTGCGTTGGTTATGCTCGCGCCGTTTATGCCGTCAGTCACGGTGAAAGATTTATTGTCCGTGATTCTGAACGTCGCGCCCGAATCTGCTCCTTCGATTGTGACGTTGCGGAAACTCTTTGACGGGAAAGCAACAGAAATTCCGCCCTTGTTAATGCTTATTGCGTTGATTGTATCCCAAGAACTTGCGGCGAGAGTATAGCCGGCGGCGTCCGAGCCTTTCAAAGTGCCGCATCTGGAATTCAAATCTTCGCTTAAAATAATCCATTCTTCCACATTTTGCGGATATCCCGTCGGCGGAATTGCAAGTGCGCCGTTTGAAACTGCAACAATATAATCCCAGTTGTCTTCAGTATTCAACAAGCCGTTGGTTGTGTTTTCGTCGAGCAAAACGCTTTCATAAGTTGAGGGCGTCCAAATTTGAGTTTCGGTCAGCAAACCTGCTCCCGTCACGCTGTAGGACGCGCCGTTGACGGCAAATTTATCTCCGTTGTTTAAGCCGGAAAGTGTTGCGACGGAACCTGCCGCCGCCGTGAAAATCAATTCGCCGCCGCTTACGGAAGAAATTACTCCGTCGGAAGTTTTGACTGCGCTTGTATCCGTATCGAGAACAACCGCGCCGCTTATTAACGAAGAATTATTGTCGCTTGAGCCCGATTGAATCGTCAGCGCGGCATTTGCCGACTTGTAACGATCTTTATTCACAGTGAAAGTAGGATTGTTGCCGCTTTGCGTCGTCCTAACCGTCGTATTAAATTTTGTCGTGAGACCGATTGTATTTGTGCCCAGCGCGATTGAAGTAAGCGAATCGTCATAATTTCTCGTGACGGTAAAGCCGCTCGTCGAATCGTAATCCAAATCGGCAATTCTGGCTGTCGGAGCATTTATGTCGTCAACGATAACCGCCGCGCCCGCTTGAGAGGAAAGATTGAGTTCTTTTTCTTCAACGCCGATAATATCTCTTTCAAAATTTGAATCGACAGTAAAAACGCCCGAACCAATATCATATCCGTCATCGTCGCAGATTTTCCAAGAATCTTCTTCAATCAAACCTACGGCAGTAGCTCTGTAAGTTTTTTTGCCGACAACAAATCTTTCGCCGACATTAAGTTCCCCGACTTTGACAACGCTTCCGCTCCTTATGACGGTAATTGCGCTGTCCGAGCCCGTGAAACTCAAGCCGTGAATTCGATAACTGCCTGCGCGGATTGTCTGATTTGAATCGGAAGTTTTCAGCGTGCCGCCGCCCAAAGAAACTCCGTCGGCATTGAAAACTTCAACATAATTATCATAATCCAAAGCAAAGACATCATCGGTTGTCGTCGCCTGCAAAGTTGTTTTGCCCGAAATGATTGGGATATTTTTAAAATCGGAAGTCAAACTCAAGGGGAATTCATCCAAAACTATGCTCGTTAAGGTTGACTTACTGCTTTGACTCAAATCGTCATTTCTGCTCAAGCTGTAGCCGCCGAGCGTCGTTCTTGTAAGTGATCCGTAAATTGTATCGATGTCGCTTCCGTTGATTATGTAAGCCGAATCTCCGTCGGACAAAATGCTTGTTGTCGAAGAACTGATCGTAAGAGCACCTTCGGTATCCGTGCTGATAATTTTGTACCAATAATCGTCGTTTACCAAATCGGAGACTGCAACACTGCCGGAAATAGTTTCTCTGAACAATTCGTTTGCAGTTCTGAGTTTTTGATCCGTTGCCATTGTGTGGCGCGTGCCGTTGACAAGGAAAATATCTCCGTTGTTCAAAGCGGCAATGCTGGCGTCGTCACCGTCGACAACAACTTTTATGCTGTCGCCGGTGTTGTAGTTTGAAATTTGCGCGCTGCCCGCCGTAATAGTCTGAGTTCTTGCACTTGCAATGATTGTGCCGTCTGTCTGAGAAATTTTTGTTGCATCATTTATAATCGCGCCGTTTCTTGTATCGGCTACGGTAAAGGAATTATTTCCGCTGTCATTGACGACGAAAGCAGCTTCCGACCTTACGCCCGCAATATTTCTCTTTTGGAAATCACTGCTGAGCGTGACAACCGAGCTGTCAACCAAAATAGTATCGCTTGTAGGCCAAAGAGCAGAATCGGCACCTGTCATTGTTTCTAAGGAATAGCCGCCCGAAGAAGTATCTTGAGTAAGTTTTCCGTAATAATAATCGGGAGTCTTGTCATCATTGACAATAACAAAATGATCAAGTGAAGATGTAAGTTCAAGCGCAGAACTTATTGTCAAAACTCCGTTTTCGGGAGCGAGGAGATCACACCAATTATCTTGATTTGCAATGGTAGCAAAGCCGATTGTTTCATTTTGCCCTGAAGCTGTTGTTACTACAAATTTTTTGCCGTTGCTGTCAACGTTGACTAAAAGTTGTTTATCCTCATTTGCCAAGCCCAGCTTGCCTAAAGTGTAGGATTCCGTACCTATGGAGAAATAATCGTCTTGATCCAAAATGACAGCGGCAGTTCCGCCCATCAAAGTTATTACTGCCGAGCCGCCTGCTCTGATATATTCTGTGCCGTAAGTACTGTTGACGGAAACAGAAACTCCGACATTGCTGTCCGCCAGCAACGAACCGCTTATCAGCGAGGCAGTTGCCACGCCCGAAAGACCCATTATGCCGCCGGAAATGGAGACTTGATAAAAATCGTCGCTGTCGGCTTTCAGATCTCCGACTTTAACGGATGAATTGTTGTAAGAGATTGTCAAGCCTTCAAAATCTTCGTCAACAGAAAGAGTGTTTATATTCTTTGATGTGATATTAATTGCCGAGAGAGTAGCGGAGTCGTCGGCGTCCTTCGACAAGCTGTAAATTCCGTTCGTGACAAATTCCAAAGTGCCGTAGGTATTTTTGAAATTTTTATCCATCAAAGTTGTCGTCGGGCTGTGGAATCTGGAGGGAACAACTGTAGCGGTATCGTTTGTTATTGTAACAATACCTTGCCAGTTACCGCTTGTTTCGAGATCAGAAATTGCAACCGAGCCGCCTGCCAAAGAATGATCATCGGTTTTATCCCAACGATACAAATAATTTGAGGCATCTTTTTTCACGAAGCCCGTCGATTTCAGATAATAAGTTGAGTCGTTGTAAGTGAAAACGTCTCCGCCGGCATAAGTCAAACCTTCAACGGTAACTCCGCCGTCTTCTCCGACGAAAAAGTCCATTCCGTTGCCCGAAACAACGCTGTAAGTGTCGCCGTCGACTGTAAAGGCATTTCCTGTGGCAGCGGTTAAACTCGCCTCCGAGTTTTCTTTGTCGAAGGAAATTCCCATATTCGCCGCCGAGTGAAAGGTAGTATCTCCCTCGCCGATCGTTATGGTTTGAGTATTTGTCGCAGTTATCACGCCGTCCAAAAGAGTTAATGCCGTTGCGTTGCCGATTGTCGGTCGATCATCTTGACCGTTTAACGTGAAAATATCTCTTTTTGATTTGGTGACGAAGAAGGAGGCTCCCAAAGAATTTTGGGAACTGCCCGCCGTCATAATCGTAACAAGTTCGCCGTCGGCATTGGAAGTGAAAACGCTGGAAATAGTTGTTACGCCGCTCACAACAGAAATTGCGTCGAGATTAGCCCAAGATTCGCTGTTGTCAACCGTAGTCAAGACATACTTTCCGCTTGAAACTTGAAGATCTGCATGTCTCTTTGAACGTTTGTCCAAATCGTCAACAACCAGAGCATTTACGCTGTGCTCGCCGCCGATTGCAAAAACATATTTTGAAGGATCTTCCGTGTATATTCCCGATTCTGCCGCCGCCAAAATTCCCGACAAGCTGTCAGTAAACAAATCATCCAAAATTACGCCGACGGCTTGGCTTTCAGTAGTGACGGTTTCACTTCCCGAAAGAATTAAATCGCCTTTATAAAATTTGGTTACGGTTGTGCCCGAAACGGTTTCATCAAAAGTCAAGCCCAATGCGCCGCGATTATATTCAATACCGTTTACAATGAATGATTCGTTGTAATCAATGTCATTGACAATTTGAAATGTGCCGACACTTCCTTGAAGAGTTGTCACAACTACATTTAAGCCGTCGGATACCGTATCGTTCGGGTTGGCTGAAACTGAATAATTTCCCATCCAAATCGTTTGAGAAGAATCGTCGGTTAAAATTGTGCCGCTAATCAAGCTGACTTCATTTGCGCCCGTGACGTAAGCCACGCCGTCACTGCCGCTTACGGCAAAACTCATGCCTGCAGTTTCGGAGCGCAAGGAAGTTTGTTTTTTATTGCTGACGTAAAGATTAATGTTGGTTTTGTAAAAATCTTCGCTGAAATTTACGGTAGAGCTGTCGGTAATTACAATGTCGCTCAAATCGTAATTATCCGAATCACTTTGATTAAGATTGTAATGAGTTTCATCCGTCTTTGTCAAAGTGCCGTAACTTTTATCGAGATCGAGATCTTCGGCGACAATAAGAACGGTTTCTCCGTCATCCATATCGGAAGCGGCAGAAGGAATGGTGAGTTTGCCCGAAGAGGAAATTATTTTTCTGAAGTAATCGTCGTTCAGATTTACATGAGTTCCGGAACGAATATTGCTGTTGCCTTCGTCATTAATCCAAACTTTTTTGCCGCCGGTATTTTTACTTTCATATTGCAATTTCCTGTTCACCATTGTGTAGGTAATGGTGTCGCCATCTTTGATGCATTGAAATACATCGTTGTTTGAGGTTGTGGAATTGTATTGCAAATCCGTAGCGTATACGTCGCCGCCGTTGGTCGTATCGTATATGAAAGTCACATTGCCGCTTATCGAAGAATATTCGGCATGTGAATCCGAATCGGAGAAACCTGCCGAATCGTAAATGTTGAAATATTTTCCCGAAACAATGCTTGTAGTGCCGTCGCTGTCTGTTATCAATGTCGCCGAACTTCTGAGCGAAGCTCTTCCAACCGCGAAATTACTGCGAGGATCGGAGATCATGGTTGCCCCATTTAAATCAGAGGATATCGTCACAGTGTAATAGGATGATGTAACGTCTATATCTTCGGAATTACTAAGCGAAACATTGACTTTGGTTGAGTTTGAAGAAACAAAACTGCCGCCGAACAAACGAACTTCCGCTATTCCCGCGTCGGTAGAAAGGGTTTGAAGAGAAGTGGAACTTCCGGTTAAGGTAGTGCCCGTTGCAGAACCGGATTTAAGAGAGGTAATGGCAAAATTGGCAATGGTTCCCGATGAATTGCCCGTTGTAATTCTCAAAGGTTCTTCATCATCAATAAAGGCTTTGCTTAAACTTACCGTTGCACTGTTGCTTAAGTAAATTCCCGCCCAATTTCCCAAATCGAGTTCGTCGGTATCGTAATCTGTGGACAGATTGTAAATGTTTCTGCTTGAGTTGTAAGTAAGAGATGCCAGAGCATTATTTGCGCAGGAAATGAGCGTAGGGTTTGAAGAGTAATTTCCCGTTATCGAGACAATGTCTTCGGAGGCATAAAGCGGAGTGTATTCCGTTGCGTTGGTGATTAGAGAAACGGGCAAGATACTTTCTTTAATTCCGCTGTAAGTTCCCCGTCTTAACAAAAGTTCGCCGTCGTTGTTTACCAAACCGATTTTTGTCATCGTGTAGGTTGAGGAAACAGATCCGTTTGTCAAATAAAAAGATTCGCCGACATCCAAATCGCCCAAAGTAACGTTGCCGTTGCTGTCGCTGTTTAATTCTATGCCGTCGCCCGAAGTGCCGCCCGTATAAGAAGAAATTGTGTATTTGTCTGTCGTGACAGTTTGATCCGTGACGGCGGCAGTCAAAGAACCTCTGATTAAAGAAATTTCTTTAGCCGAACTGTTCAAAGAAACGGGAATGGTCGTGCCGCCCGACAAAACGAAATAGCCTTCAGAACTGTCTACGTGAAAAGTTGCGTTATCCGTCGTTATTGTCGGAGCAGAAGCTGACGAAGCCGCAAAATTTTCCGTAAAAACAACGCCGCCGCTCAAAACATCTGAAGCAATATAAATGTTTGAAAGTGTACCTTCAAGTGAACTGTCGACCGAAGCACTTGTAATCGACGAGATCATATATTTTTGACCTTTTATGGCGGTTGTGGAGAGCTCGGCATAAAAAATGCGTGTGGCGTCCGTATCTCCGTCGGTGTCGACGGCGATAACTCCTTTATAATAAGAAGAATCTGCCAAAGTATCAAAATCGCTCGCGCCGGTAATGTTGAGCACGCCTTTGTCAACTTCAACAATTTTATACCAATCAGTAGTTGAGGCGGAAGATAAATTGTCGGGCGTCGAACCTGTCAAAGCCAAAGTTGAAGGCAACGATCCTAAAATCATTTTGTCGGCAGTGTTGACGCTGTCATAACCCGAAAAAACTCCCAGAGCAGTTATTGAAAATTTTTCGTCGTTAATCGAAAAGACATCATTTTTATCGAGCGAACCGACTGTTACCGCCGAGCCCGAACCGAGCGTTAAAACTATTCCGTTACTGCCGGCAGTGTTCAGCTTATAAGTTCTGTAAGTATCGTCATTTACATAAAAATCTTCGCCGGGATTTGAAAGCGTTACAACCGCGCCGCCCGAAACTGTGGAAACAGTTATGGCATTTGTCGCGCCTGATATGATGGTTTTTGATACACCGCCGATTTCAATGACTGCGCTTTTGCCGCCGGCAGGAATTGTTATAGGATACGAAGTGGCGGTTTCCCGTGCGGAGGAAACGGGCAAGTCGAGATTCAGCACGGCATTTTCGATAACGGTATAAGTCTCGTCAATTTGATAGAGCGAAAAATTTTCGGCAAGATAAGCCGAAACATCATTGGAAAAATTGCCGCCCGTTATTGAAACAGTCATTCCCGCGCCGAAATTCAAATTGCCCGTGAAAATGCCGCCTTCGATATTTAAAGTGCCGTTCGTGAAAGTGACATTATCTCCAAGCGTCAAAGCTCCGTCCGTGATTGTGCAGGTGTTGCCGCCCAAATCTATTACGGTGTCGGCGGGGATTGTGCCGTTCACTTTTTCGGAAGAATCTGTCGTTAAACTTATTGTCGAGTTGCCCGCAATGACGGCGAGCGCGTCGGTAAAGGTCGAATAAATTTCGTCCGCGATTTTCCAAACGCCGTCAAAACGTTGCAAGTCGAAACTGAATTCATTCCTCATAAATTTATCTCCTTTCCTTGAGTTTGCGGAGGTCAAGGTTTCGTGAGTAAAAAATTTTTCAACCGCATTTTCTCTCCTAAAAAAATTTTACAGATTCCCTCATGAACTTCACCTCCGAAAAATTTTGTCCTTGTTTCTTACAAAAAATTAATCGAACGAAATTTGTTCTTCCTTAATTCTGCCCTTCATTATATCAGTCAAGTCAACAGGGATTGTTAATATTTCGTTAAAAAAATAACCGAACAAGGCGTTGAATGTTCGGTTGAATTTTCGCGGTCAAACGATTTATTTCAGCATGGCGAGCATGGTACCTGCCGCAACCGCCGTGCCGATAACACCCGCAACATTCGGTCCCATTGCGTGCATTAAAAGATAATTGCCGGGTTTTGATTTCATGCCGACGAGTTGACTTACGCGAGCCGCCATTGGAACTGCCGAGACGCCCGCCGAGCCGATAAGCGGATTAATTGCGCCGCCCGTCATTTTGCACATGATTTTTCCGAAAATCAAGCCGCCTGCCGTGCCGCCCATAAATGCGACAAGTCCGAGCCCGATTATCAGCAAAGTATCTGTTCTCAAGAAACTTTCGGCGTTCATCGTCATTCCTGTACCTGTTCCCAAGAAAATCGTAACGATATTAATCAAAGCGTTCTGCGCGGTGTCGGAAAGACGATCCGTAACGCCCGATTCTCTGAAAAGATTTCCGAGCATCAAACAACCCAAAAGTGCCGCGATTGGCGGGAGAAGCAAGCTGATAAAAATCGTTGCGACAATCGGGAAAACGATAAGTTCAAATTTCGTGACTTGCCGCAAATCTTTCATGACAATTTCTCTTTCGGCTTGCGTCGTCATGAGTTTCATAATCGGCGGCTGAATCATGGGGACAAGCGACATGTATGAATACGCCGCAACCGCGATTGCTCCGAGCAAATGCGGCGCAAGTTTTGTTGAAAGATAAATTGACGTGGGACCGTCCGCGCCGCCGATAATTCCGATTGCCGCCGCCTCGTGGACGTTAAAGCCGACAAGCATTGCGCCGCCCAATGCAACGAAAACGCCGATTTGCGCCGCCGCACCCAAAAGCAACGTCGAAGGTCTGGCGAGCAACGGGCTGAAGTCTGTCATTGCTCCTATTCCCAAGAAAATCAGCGGCGGGAAAATTTCATAGGTTATGCCGTAATTGATTGCCTTCATGACGTTCATTTCTTCGCCGAAAAATCCCGTGTTCGGGAAATTTGCCAAGATACAACCAAAGGCGATTGGTCCGAGCAGGAGCGGCTCGAATTCTTTTACAAATGCCATGTACAAAAGAATGAGTCCGACCAAAATCATAATGCCGTTGCCGACCGTGAACGCCGAAAAGCCGCTGTCATTCCAAACTGCTTGGAGCGACACGGAAAATGCATTTAACGCTTCCAAAAAAATCACTCCTTCCTATTTGCGTTGCAGATTGTTAAATTTTGCGGAGGCGCGCCAAGGTGTGCCTTCGTGATTGAGGATTCGCACTGCCCGAACTTGTCCCGAAAAACCGTAAGCCGAAATTGCCGCCGAGATTGCCGCGATTATTTCGGGAGAAACTCCCTGCTCGACAGGTTCGGGCGCGGGAGCGGGAGCCGATTCCGATTTTACGGCTACAAGCGGTTCTTCTTCTTCGACCGGCTCGGGAACTTCGGGTTTTTTTGTCGGATCGACCATGTGAATCAACTTAATCAAAAACATTAATGATACAAGTACAATGAAGACGACCGTCATGTTTATCATCATGATAATCAACGGGTTCGTCGTTACCGGAGAATGTTCCATGAAAAAAATCACCTCGAATGTTATTTGCAAAGCTTTTCGCATTATAATTGCCGCCGAAAAAAAAATAAAGAACTTTTCTGCTGTTTTCAAAAAGAAATTTCAACCTTGCGTCGAAAAATCCTTTTACCTGAAGAATTATTGCCCCCCTTTTTTCTAAAAAGTGGGTTCGCAAAACCTTCGTCATTGTCGGCGGCTCGCCACTTCGATTGAGTTTGAAAATAATTTTTTATTTATAGGATCAACTTTTCTTTGCTTGCCCAAAGAAAAGTTGCAAAAGAAAGGGCACCTCGC